>Ga0137385_10001205_pt1 | contig 21587 bp, 18 predicted proteins | sample SagtaG_FD_104921 | JGI IMG/M metagenome (GOLD analysis project Ga0137385, IMG submission 104921) | Vadose zone soil microbial communities from Sagehorn Ranch, Mendocino, California, USA - Sage2_R_80_16 metaG | ecosystem: Environmental > Terrestrial > Soil > Vadose zone | place: USA: California... | reverse complement strand
AGCAGTGAGTGCTGAACGTTATGGTGGGTAGGGACAGGCCTTGCGGTTGTTACCGCTTGTGCCTGTCCCCCCTCGTAGAACCCGCCGAGCGGAATTACCGCAACGGGCTCCACAGGTTGCCCTCGTGGAGTGAACGTCATACCGTCGCATGAAGTGCCGACACCGCGTAAGGTAGTTCGAACCAGGGTTGCCTTTGGAGATAGGACCAGTGAAGCCGGTGCCGCTGACTGCGTCGTCTCAACGAACGGACCCATTGGAGTTGTACTTCCCGCCGGATCTCGTCGAGCTTCGGCTTGCAGTGGTGTAATCCGAAATACTGGTAGAAGCCGCGCAGCATCATCGTCAGTTGCTTTCGCTGATCCTGCCGCTTCCAATGCCTATGCTGCCTGAGCCACTCCTTGGATTTGGCCAAGAACTTTCGGCGGCTTTTAATGCACGGAATCCGCACCAAGGCAAACTTGCCTCCTCGATCAGTGCCGCACACATGCTTAAAACCCAGGAAGTCGAACGTGTCCGGCTTATCGCCGGTCTTCGCTAGGTCTCCTCGGACAAAGCGTCCGAATCGCATTACCCGCGTCTTTTCCTCCGCCAATTCCAATCCGAATTTTCCGAATCGATCCGTCAAATTCTTTTGGAACTCTTCCGCATCGCGCCGGTATTGGAAATTCACCACGAAGTCATCGGCGAATCTCGTCAAATACGCCTCTCCCTGACACGCCGGCCTGATCTTCTTCTCAAACCAAAGATCAAGAACGAAATGCAGATAGATATTGGACAAGATCGGACTGATCGGACCGCCTTGCGGTGACCCTTCTTCCGTTCGCGTGACAACTCCTCCCATCATGAACCCCGCGTTCAGCCATTTGCCGATGAGGCGCAGGATAAGCGGGTCTGCAATCCGATGAGCAACCATCGCCTGCAACCAATCATGCTGAATGTGGTTGAAATAGCCGCGGATGTCCGTCTCGAACAAGTGACCAACCTTCTTCGTGACGATGATCCCGCGTAACGCCCGCAGGGCGCCATGGGGACTACGGCCGGGCCGAAATCCATACGAGCATTCCAGAAAATCCGTCTCGAACACTGCATCCAATAGCCGCGCAACCGCACGTTGCAGCAGGCGGTCTTCGGCAGTCGGAATTCCGAGCGGCCTCGTCCCTGCCTTGCCGGGACCCTTCGGTATCTCTACGCGGCGTACCGGCGGAGCCCGATAGGTCCCTTGCTTCAAGCGTTCACATAGCTCTTGAGCTCGTGTGTCCAAGTCTTGTTCAAACTCCTTCGTCGTCTCACCATCGACACCGCTCGCACCGCGCCGATTCATTTGCTTCCAGGTTTCCGTGAGGAACTCCGGTGTGAGCAAATGTGCCAACGAGGTGAAGCGCAGTTTCGGATTTGACTTCGCCTTCTCCATGATCTGGTCCAGTTTTGTAGACATCCTTCTCCTACCTCTGTGTGCAGGGAATGTTTCCCCGGACCAGCAACTCAACCTGCCTCGCCTCTTCCCCATGTACGCGGCTTTCCCGCGCTCGAAGTACTATAAGCGAGGTCCGACTCCCACCGCCGCATTTGTCTCCCTCAGGTTTGGCCATTCGGTTGACATACTCAGCCCATTACAGCCGAACTAAGACGGCGGTGGATCTCCCAGGTGCCATGACGCTTCCATTTCTGTCCATGCCGAGCTCTCAGACCCCGCCGGAGTCTCCAACGACCATCGCCTCTTGCGGTCGCCTACTATAGCCTTCCAGATATTCGACCCTGTCGGCCCCCGGTTATCCTCTCACGAGGCTCAATCGCTTCACTTGCGTTACGGCCTGGACATCGCTCTGTCTACGCCTTGGGATCGAAGGTACACGGGTATGTTGCGAAGCCCGCAAGGACGATTCCCCGCGATCATTCAACTGCAGTATGCGGGGATTTAGCGCTGGATCCTCACTGGGCTGCGCAACACGCCTCAGATGGCTGGCTGGTGATCAATGTCGACGCACACGACAAGCTTCCATCTGACCCTTCTGGAGACGTTCCCAAGTCTTATGTCGCAGTGGGCAACACCGACCGCGAGAAATCGTACTTTCTCGGAATGTACCTGCGCGATTCGCGTGCTCTCGATTACCTACTGACGCGGCCGGACTGGGATGGAACGACAATCGCGTTGATAGGGGGAAGCCAGGGAGGCCAGCAGAGTTTCGCGCTCGCGGGTCTGCGCTCGGAGAAGATCACGGCGGTGCTGGTCTGTGTTCCCGCAGGCGCGGACACAAACGGCGATCTCCATGGTCGCAAGAGCGGCTTTCCAAATTGGCCTTCAGACAATCCCGAGGCGATGGAGACCGCCCTCTATTTCGACCCCGTCAACTTCGCCTCGCGCATCAAGGCTCCGGTGATGGCAGGCCTGGGGTTCATCGATACCGTTTCTCCGCCCGCTGGAATTTGGACCGCCCTAAACCAAATTCTAGGCGGCACGGAACCACTGCCGCTGATCGAATCGGAACACGACAACTTCACGCCTGACAAAGGGAGAGCTTGCCCGGCGCGGACGCAGCAAATACTGGATAGCCTTCGCACAGGAGCGAAATACAACCCCACGGTCCTGAAGTGATCAGCTGCGCGCAGCCGCACCGCGAACATGGATGCGCGCGTAATGATTCAGATGATCACGGCGCTACCACACCTGCGTCGGCGTGTGCTGAAGCGCAAGAATGGGCGGTCCCGATAGGGTTCTAACGTTTTTCAGGACCGATCCTTTGAACGGGGCCCAGCCCATACTCAATGAGTGCTTTGGCCTGGATGTGTCAATTGAGGACGACCTGCGGCAAGGAACAGAGGCCGACGCCACGCAATGGCAGTCAATTGTCTCGTACAAACTGCCGAAGGCGCTCGAGAAAATCAAAATTGTCATTCTTGTCGTGAATGCGGGCGTCCCGCAGCTTTTCGGGATCCTCACGGGCAATGCCAGTTCCATGGCGCACGGGATAGGTGTAGCTGCCGTTGCCGCCCTTCACCCCGACGGGTTCACAAGCTCTCGCCGCGATGACAACAAGACACAGCTTCTCCTTACCATCGGCGCCATTTGCCAATAGTTGATGAACCTTCCACATCTGCCGTGGGTATTGGATGAGTTCCGCTAGCGCATCGTTCAGTGACTTAATACGATTCTCTCTGTCGCGCTCTGTGTCTCCGATGCCAGCGATCGTCTTGTCATCGCGAATACCCACGAGTAGACAACCGCCGTCGGCATTGGCAAAGGCGGCAATGTCTTCTGCGGTTGTCACCTTCGCTCGCGCTCGCCCATCTGCGTTTGCCGCGTGCCACATCGTCAGAGTTTCCTTGAAATCCCAGAGTTCGTGCTCGATTCGGCCTTTAACGATCGCCTTGGAAATAAAGGAACGCCAGAAAGCGTCGCTGTTGACGATGTTCTCCGTGTCCTCCCGTTTCCCGACGTGGATGACGATGTCCCGGAGAGAGTCTCGTAATTCGGAGAAATAGATGATGCATTCCTCAATGGCACGGTTCGCGGTTCTGCGCAGGATGCGGTCCATCGGGATCTGCAGTGGCTCTTCTTCGTCGTCTTCAGCTCCCGATTCATAGGCTTCCCCGAGCAGGTCCATTTGTGCTCTCCCGACCGCTGAAAAATGACTATCCGATAATCCCAGAACGATCTCCGTGAGCCTGAGAATTGTGTTGGGCTCCTCCTCCTTCGGTGTCGAAAGCGCGAAGTTTATATCGATTCTGCGATCTGCCATCCGAGTGGAGCCCCAGACCTTGTATGTAAACAGGATTTCCGGAGCCAGCGCGCTCTTGCGGTGGAGCCAGACAACATACTCATACAGCGCGGCGATCTCTGCTCGACAGCTCTCTACAAAGCCATGGAACTTCGCCATTAGATCGTCATAGCTGGCAGGTTCGAACCCGCGCAGTGCTATCGCTTTAGTTCTGAGGGTCTGCGCGGCAGCCATGGCCTGTTCGGTCCGCTCGCGGAGTTCGGGTGTGTCCTGTTCTTTGCGGTTGATCCACCAGTCGATCTCATCCCGTCCAACTTCTCGGCCGAAGTCAGTCGGCTCGTGGCGCTCGATCCTGAGCTCGTCAGAAAACTCCTCCCAGACTCGAACCCGCTCGTCGCTCATGAGTTTTGAGGATCTGAGGAGGTACCAATGCAGTTCCCCAAGCATTGATGTTGTATCGGTCACGATGGAGTAGCGCTGCGACTCGGATATTTCAAACATTTCAGTCCTTTGTGTGAGTGTAACGCCCCTCCCTGCATGCAGATCTCGTTGAGTACCTCACTTAAACGGATAAGTCCTCAAATGTCGGCCAGTGTTCCGCGATTTTCATTGGCCTATTGATCAATGAAGACTGGGCAACAAGCCCGACAGTTGTGCCCTTCAGCCACTTGCAGGACAATCTTCCCGATATGCACGCTCGACTGCATCCGTTCGTGAGCCCTTGCGACGTCCTCGATAGAAAATACGGAATCCAGAATCGGCCGTAGCCTGCCTTCCTGCAACAGCGGCCACAAATTCTTTTCAACTCCATCGCGCAGGTTCGTTTTCTCCTCCACGGAACGCCAGCGTAATGTCGATCCGGTAATGATCAGCCGTTTCGCCATCAACGCCCGCAGATCCAGCTCCACCTTGTTGCCGGCAGTGGTGGCGATATGTACGAGGCGGCCGTCCCTGGCCAGCACTTTGATATGCTTCGCAAAGTAGTCGCCGCCCACCATATCCAGGACAATGTCCACGCCCTTTCCGCCGGACCACTCCAGCACACCCGTCTCCCAGTCTTCTTCGCGGTAGCAAAAGGTGCGTTCGCAGCCCAGTTCAAGCAGGAACTTACACTTTTTCGGCGAACCAGCCGTCGCCGCGACGGCTGCCCCAAAGGCCTTGGCCGCCTGAATCGCAAACGTCCCGATGCCGCTGGTCCCGCCCTGCATAAGGAACCGGTCGCCCGAATGCATTCGTCGCGGATCGAAGAGGTTTGCCCACACGGTAAATGCAGCCTTAGGCAAGGATGCTGCGGTTGTAAGTTCCATTTTCTCCGGAATGGGCAGACAGCAGCCTCCATGCGCAACGCAATACTCGGCGTATCCGCCGACGGCCACCAACGCGCACACCTTGTCGCCGATCTTCCAGCGGTCATCCGTGCCGGTCCCACACGCCACGATCTCTCCAGCGACTTCTAATCCCAAGATCTCCGAAGCACCGGGAGGCGGAGGGTAATGCCCTTGCCGCTGATGCAGATCTGCCCGGTTCACTCCCGCAGCGGCGACCCGGATCAGCACTTCTCCTTCGCCGGGTTGGGGCATCTCAGCTTCATCAATCCTCAATACGTCTGTTCCGCCAAATCCCGTCAGTCTGATCACTCGCATGCATCCAGCATAGCCGCCTGGAACACGTGGCTGGATGTAAGATGAGAGGCGCTTTGGCAGGCTGGTATCGATTACAAGTCGGCGCACGCGGAAGGATTAACCTAGATGCAGTTGAGGTCGTATGACATCGAACCAGGGCGGTCCTGCCCGCCAACATGCCAATACCGGACCGGAACCGCAGCAATTGCCGGAACCGAGTCACGCGGAACGCGTCCGAACTCTCGTTTCGCAGGCCACCATCGGGACATTGTCGACGTGCTCCCGCAAGCATCAAGGGTTTCCGTTCGGGTCATTGACGCCATACGCATTGGATTCTCAAGGCCGACCGAACTTCTTGATAAGCAATATGGCCATGCACACACAGAATCTGAACGCTGATCCCCGGGCAAGTCTTTTCGTTACGCAAGCGGCTGGCGATAGCGACCCTCTCGGCTGCGCACGGGCTACCCTGATGGGTCGCGCCACAGCGATCCCCGAGGACGACCTTGCTGCCGCGCGAGCGATCTACCTTGCAACACACGAAAACAGTCGATACTGGGTTGATTTTGCAGATTTCGGTTTCTTCCGGCTTGAACTGGTCGACATCTACTATGTCGGTGGCTTCGGTGTCATGGGCTGGGTGGACGCGCGGGAGTATGGAGCGGCTTCGCCGGATCCTTTAGCAACGGTGGCGACGGGGATCATCGCGCATATGAACACCGACCATGCTGACGCCATGATCCTGTTGGCCAGAAATTATGCGGGAATCGAGGCGACCGAGGCTGCAATGACCGCTGTGGATCGCCTGGGCTTTCATCTCCGGCTGCGCACGGCGGACGGCATGAAGGGTACGCGCATCAATTACCCCAGCGAAGTGCGAACGTCGGAAGGAGCCAGAAAAGTGCTGGTCGAAATGGTACGTCGAGCCAAGGCATTGGTTCGTTGACTCCTGCCCCGTTTACGGATACCTATCCTGTCACTGTTATGTAAGCCGTGCTCCATGAGTGACTTGTCCTATTCGCGACAGTTGAAACGCGGTTACGGTTTTTAGTTCTTCCCACCGACACTTTTTCGGTTACGTCGATCCTGGCTGGCCGTCGAGATTGATGCCTCCAGCAACTTCGATTTCGATAAGCGGCCTAGATGACCCCGACTGGAGCGAAGCCGCAAGCTCTCCGCACCGTTGCGCCTCGCTGCGAACGGATCGAGGCAGCCTGCGGGAAGATCTGCATCCGGCCGTTCAAAAGCTCATGGACGCTGTCGGTGAACCGGCGGGAGCGAGTTGGGCGTAGAGCTCACCCCGGGCGTCCGGCAGCCTTAGCGAAGAACGGTCCACGGTATCGCTCTCGTCTTTGATGTGTAGTCCGGTGCCACCTAATATAGGGGCCCTGTTCAATATTTAGATCAGTTTGTAAGCCGCATCTTCGTATGACAACCCGGCAGGACGGATGTTCGAGATGCAGTTGAGTTCCGCGTCCGAGCGGCCCACGTAGGCTTGTAGGTCACATAGGCACCAAAGCTATCGGCCGCAATCAGTCCCGGGCGCTCGCCAATGAGAATCACGACCGCCTCAGCGCCGCGAAGGCTGCCGATCTCACCGCCTAACGCGACGCGGGCCTGCGTCGCAAGCACGATTGCATCCAAATCCCAGCCTGCCAACTGGGGCTTCAACACACCCAGCAGCGGGAGCGCCTGTTGCGCAGGAGCGAGCGAAGAGAGACCGTCGGCAAGTACGATAGAAAGACGTCGCTCGGAATTTGACTTAGGATGAAGAGTTTTGACGCACACCGAATAAAGGCGGCGCCCAAGATCGGGATGATGCAGATATACGGCGCGGCCCATGGCCTGGCTCTGCACAGATAGGGAAGAAAGCCCGCAGCGCTCAATCTCCTGCCCGAGGACGGCGGTGCCGAGTGGAGTGTAAGGCATCACGGGCGCAGGCGTGGGCCATATCAAAATCCAGCAACGCCGCTGTGGGAAGGCTTGCACCGGCGCGTCTAGACAGATGCGCGCCGCGGCAAACCGCGAGAGCGTGCGCGAGGAATCGGGCGTGGCTAGAGACTTGGTCATGATGCCTCAATCGAGAGCGGCGCTCGAGAGCAGTGCTCGGGCGGCGGCATCCGATGGCATCAGGCGGCCCGCTTGGTCGACGATCCCCATCTGCTGCAACCAGAGCTCAAATTCCGGCGCACGCCTTAGCCCAAGCACCTCGCGCACGTAGAGCGCGTCGTGGAACGACGTGCTCTGGTAGTTGAGCATGATGTCGTCGGCGCCGGGAACGCCCATGATGAAGTTCACGCCCGCAACGCCCAGCAGCGTGAGCAGCGTATCCATGTCGTCCTGGTCAGCTTCGGCGTGGTTGGTGTAGCATACGTCGCATCCCATCGGCAGGCCGAGCAATTTGCCGCAGAAGTGATCTTCGAGGCCTGCGCGAATGATCTGCTTTCGGTCAAAAAGATACTCTGGCCCTATGAAGCCAACCATTGTGTTGACCAGCAATGGAGCGTATCGGCGCGCCACCGCATAGGCTCGCGCCTCGCAGGTCTGCTGATCGACATCGAAGTGCGCACCAGCCGAGAGTGCACCTCCCTGCCCGGTCTCGAAGTACATGCAATTTTGCCCGACGGTGCCGCGCTTGAGCGACTGCGCTGCCTCGTGGGCCTCCTGCAACAGACCGAGCGTAATGCCAAAGCTCTCGTTCGCCTTCTGGGTTCCGGCCACCGATTGAAACACGAGATCGACGGGGGCGCTGGTTTCAATCGCGTTCAGCGTATTCGTGACGTGCATCAGCACGCAGGTTTGCAGCGGCGCATCGAACCGCAGTCTAAAGTTATCGAGCGCGCGCAGAAGATCGATTGCTTCTGCCGTGCTGTCAGTCGCAGGATTGACGCCGATGACGGCATCGCCGCAGCCATAGAGCAGGCCGTCGATGGTCGAAGCAAGCACTCCCTGAAGATCGTCCTTTGGATGGTTTGGCTGAAGGCGGACCGACATGCGTCCAGGCAAGCCGAGTGTGTTGCGAAAGCGCGTAACGACGCGGCATTTACGCGCGGCGAAAATCAGGTCCTGATTGCGCATCAGCTTGGAGACGGCAGCAACCATCTCCGGAGTGAGTCCAGCAGCGACGCTGGCCAGAGCATCGGCATCGCGCTCCTCGCTGAGTATCCACTCTCGCAACTGGCCTACGGTCAAATGGCTGACGGGCGCAAAGGCTGCCTTATCATGCGTGTCAAAGATGAGACGCGTCACGTCGTCGTCTTCGTACGGAATGATGGTGTCTATCAGGAACATCCTCAGCGGCACATCGGCGAGCGCAAACTTTGCCGCAGCCCTTTCCTGGTCGGAATCCGCGGCGATCCCGGCCAGCGTATCGCCCGAGCGCAGCGGACTCGCTTTGGCAAGGAGGGCCTTCAGGCTATCGAATCGATAGGTCCGGCCGCGAATTGTATGCGAAAAAGTCACGGCTGTGAGTGCTCCTCGACGATCTTGGGGTTCGTCCGGCGCGCTCTTTTCGGGCGCCAGCTCAACCGCAATCCAAGATATCCGACCGCCAGCAAGCCGGCAAACAGCACTGCGACCGGACGGGTATGGTACACCAGACTTGCGACGCAGACGCCCATACAGGCGAGCGTCCAGAAAGGCGCAAACGGATATTGGCGCGCGCGGAATGGCCCGCTCAAGGTGCGGTTCCGTTTTTCGTAGCGCTGAATAGCGCAAGCATACTGACGACGTACATCGACAGCGCGCCCAGCACGGACATCGTAACAATGTTTGCCGTCAGTGGCTGACCGCCGAAGCTGATCCACGAGTCGCTGTAGATCGCCGCAATCCGACTGCGCAGCCGGCAAGAGGTCCCGGCTGGCCGACCTGGCCCAGCGGCAGCTACGGAGCAAGGTCCCACCGTTGCGACAAGCGGTATACGGCAATCTCAAGGAAGATCATCGCTGGATTCTGCAGCTATTTCGGGATTGCGGACCTGCGCCACCCTCAGAGACCCATTCTGGAGAAGCTGGACGCGATACCGGGGAGATGACCCGCGAGTGGATGAGGTATTGAGGGCCAAGAGCCCGTAGTTGAGGCTCGCGTACCCACTAATCACGATGCGTTTGCGTCGACTCGGAACTGCAGCTACAATAACCACACTTTTTTGCTTTCGGCTTGACGGACAAATCTGTTTCCAGTCACGGTCGGGAGGTCGAACTAGTCTGTCAAAACGTACTGCGCTGATCTGGTAATTGCAGCAACGCTGGCGTCAACGCGGCCATAGTCGATTTATGTCGAACACATCTCCATCGCGCGACGAGCAGGATCTGGGACACTTCGGTTACGCACAGGAACTCTTCCGCAATATGGGGGGATTTTCGAATTTTGCTATTTCCTTTTCAATTATTTCCATCCTGACGGGCGCGGTGACGCTCTACGGATACGGCCTGAAGATGGGCGGCCCTCTTGAGATGTCGCTCGGATGGCCGCTTGCCACCGTGTTCACGCTGTTGCTGGCTGCCAGCATGGCGGAGTTGTGCTCGGCATATCCGACCTCGGGTGCAATGTACCATTGGGCCGCGGCACTCGGCGGACGCGCGGCGGGCTGGTTTGTCGCAGCCTTGAACATTGTTGGCCTGATCGCCGCGCTGGCCGGCATCAACTTCAGCGCCGCTCAGTTCGTACTGCCATTTCTGGGTATCTCCCCATCGTCTACCCACGTATTCCTGATGTTCGCGTTCACCCTGGTGGTGCACGGTCTGATCAACCATTTCGGCGTACGGCTGGTAGCGCTGCTGAACAACACCAGCGTGGTCGTCCATATCATCGGAGTATTTGCGATCGCGGGGGTGCTCTTCTGGTTCGCGCCGCGCCAGCCGCTTTCATTCCTGGCCAGCGGCGCCAGTTCCAGCAGCCACCCATACGCGTGGGCCTTTCTCCTGGGATTGCTCCAGGCGCATTGGACGTATACCGGATTCGACGGATCGGCTCACATGGCAGAGGAGACGCGCGATCCCCGCCGCGTCGCCCCGTGGGGCATGGTGATTGCCGTAGGTGTGTCCGGTGTGGTGGGATACATCCTGCTGCTTGCCATCACTTTGGCGATCCGCTCGGTTCCGGCGGTGCTGGCGGCGCACGACGCGCAGGGAAACGCGGTCCCCGCCGCCATCGCGATTCTAGAGACCGGCCTCGGCTACCGCTTCGGCAATGCTCTGGCCGCCATCGCCTCTATGGCGATGTGGTTCTGTGGGCTTTCGTGCGTGACCTCGGCCTCACGCGCCATCTACTCTCTGGCGCGCGATCACGGAACGCCATTCGCCGGTATCATGCAGCAGGTCAGTGCAAAGCACGGGACCCCGGTCGCGGCGATCTGGGCCACAGTGATAGCCAGCCTGGCGGCAATGGCCTGGACGGGTGCGGTCCCCATTGTCACCTCGCTAAGCACAGTGGCGTTGTATCTGGCTTATGTCATCCCCGTGGCGCTGGGGTTGCGGGCGCGTTTGCGCGGATCGGATTGGCCCACGCTGGCGAAGTGGACCCTGGGTAGATGGGGCGCGGCGTTGAACGGCATCGCGCTCGTGTACACTTTCTTCATTTGTGTCGTGCTGATGATGCCGCCGAATGAACTGGCTGCCAAAACGCTGGCGGGCGTACTGGCGGCGCTTGCCCTCATCTACGTCTTCGAATTGCGCCGCAAGTATGTGACTCCCGGATGGGTCTCAGAACAGCGGCCCATCCCCGCCGCCGGACAGCGGGTACTCAGGGTCACGCGCGATTAATCGCACGTCTAACCGCTTCCTTATGATCGAAAGCGAGGGCAAGACCGGGCGGGAGGAATCGCCCGCCACCGGATAGACTTTGCGCGTGCGCTATCTGCCCGGATGCTGACTCGGATGCCCCCGGGCGCACAATGCTAATCTGGTTTCCCGGCCGCAATGGGATTGACACGATCGTGCTACCTACCGAGGCAGGAGCCTGACCATGTTCGACAAAATCACGACATTTTCCTTCCCAACCCGCATTGTTTTTGGCGTGGGAGCGACGCGCCTTCTGCCGGCTTGCCTGGAAGAAATCGGCGTTCGCCGGCCTTTAGTGGTGACTGATCCCGGTCTCCGCGCCGCGCCTCCGTTCGAGGCGATTGAGTCCGCTCTCCGGGATGGTGGGGTCCGGTACGAAGTCTTCGATGGCGTGCACCCGAATCCAGTCGAGGAGGATGTCGTCCAGGCCGCGGAATCGTATCGCACGGCAGGTTGCGATAGCGTCATCGGTGTCGGCGGGGGAAGTGCGATTGACGTAGCGAAGGCTACGGTCGTGCTCGCCAGGCAGGAGGGAACGCTCGCCGATTTCGAAGCCCAGGCCGGCGGCATGGACCGCATGACCGGGCCGTACGATCCGATCATCGCAATCCCGACGACTGCCGGCACCGGCAGCGAAGTGGGCAGGTCCTCGGTGATTACGTCGCACAAACTGAAACGAAAAATCATCATCTTCAGTCCGTGGCTGATGCCCAAAAGAGCGATTCTCGATCCCGAACTTACCGTGAGCCTGCCGCCATTTCTGACTGCGGCAACGGGCATGGACGCATTCACCCATTGCCTGGAATCGCTCACCTGCCCGGTGTACCACCCGCTCTGCGACGCCATCGCCATTCACGGCCTGGAACTGATCATCCGTTACCTGGAGCGCGCAACGCGCGACGGCCGGGATATCGAGGCACGCGGCAACATGCTGGTCGCGGCGTCGATGGGCGCGATCGCATTTCAGAAGGATCTCGGGGCGACTCATTCGCTGGCCCATCCGCTCTCGACCGAATTCGGCTTGCACCACGGATTGGCGAACGCACTGTGCCTGCCGGCGGTGATGAGATTCAATCTCGATGCGGCGGCGCCGCACTATGCCCGCCTGGCCCACCTCTATGGCGACCATGATTCGAGTGAGCCCGAGAATCGACAGGCCGCCGAGGCCGTCAAGATGGTCGAAGCCATGATCGAGCGCCTTGGCATCAAGCGCGGGTTGCGCAATCACGGCGTGCCCAGGGAAAGTCTTGAAGCACTTTCAGGAAGCGCTTTTGCCGATTCGTGTCACAAGACAAATATCCGCCCGTGCACTCAGGACGATCTGCTCAGGCTGTACCAGGAGAGCTGGTAATGATGACCGCGACCCCTACGATGAACCTGGTGAACCCCGCGACGGAGGAAACATTCCGAACTCTCGAGATGACTTCGGAAGCGGAGCTCGGCGCCATCCTCGAGCGCATGCGGGCGGCCCAGAAGAAGTGGCGCGAGGTGTCAGTAAACGAAAGAGTGGAGATCTGCCGTGGCTTCGTGGATGCGTTCCGCTCCATGCGAGAGACCGTGGCGCTGGACATCACCCGCCAGATGGGAAAGCCGCTAGTGCAGGCTAGGCGAGAAGTGGACACAATGCTGGATCGCGCGGATACCATGCTGCGCCTCGCGCCCGCAGGCCTCGAGGACGAGACACTCGAGCCTAAGCCGGGCCTCCGCCGCTTTATCCGCCACGAGCCGCTCGGAATTGTCCTGGATATTCCGGCGTGGAACTACCCGCTGTTGATCGCCGTGAACGTCGTCATTCCCGCCCTGCTGGCAGGCAACGCCGTGCTGATCAAACACGCTCGCCTCACTCCGCTGTGCGGCGATGCGTTCATCGATGCTTTCCGCCAGACCAGCTTGCCGGCGGATCTGGTCGCTTCCGTACGCGTCGATCACGACACGATAACCCGCTTGATTGCGCGGCGCGCGGTTGATTTCATCTCCTTCACAGGTTCCGTTGAGGGAGGCCGCGAGGTCTACCGCCATGCCTCGGCACAGCTGCTTGATATGGGTCTGGAACTCGGCGGAAAGGATCCGGCCCTGGTCTGCGAGGATGCCAATTTCGATTTTGCCGTAGCCAACCTGGTGGACGGCGCCTTCTACAATGCCGGCCAGAGCTGTTGCGCTGTCGAAAGAATCTATGTCGCGCGTCCGCTCTTTCAAACGTTCGTTGACGCATTCGTTGCGGAAGTGCGGAACTACACCGTGGGCGACCCGGAGAATCCCGCTACCGGCATCGGGCCACTGGCGCAGCTTAAGGCCCTCGACGTTTTAAAGCACCAGGTAGACCAGGCGGTGCAACGAGGTGCGAAGCTTCTGACCGGGGGAAAACGGGCGCCGGGCCGAGGGTACTTTTTCGAGCCGGCTGTCCTGGTGGACGTGGACCATAGCATGAGCCTGATGACTGAAGAGAGCTTCGGTCCGGTCATCGGTATCATGGCGGTCGATTCTGAGGACGAAGCAATACGATTGATGAACGACAGCCCATATGGACTCACCGCCTCAATATGGACCGAGGATGCGGAACGTGGGGAAGCCCTGGCAGCCCGGACGGCGGCGGGGACCGTCTACGTCAATCGTTGTGATTACCTTGACCCGGAGCTCGCCTGGGTTGGAATCAAGGACAGCGGCCACGGCTGCACATTATCCCGGCTGGGATTTCATTACCTCACCCGCCCCAAAAGTTTCTATGTCCGCACACAGACTGCAGGTTGAGGGCATGCGATGAAGATCAATGGAATGCTGACCGTGGACGAACTTCGGACCATGGTCAACGAATCGCGCGTCGACACGGTGTTGCTGACCTTCAACGATATCTATGGCCGACCGTTCGGAAAGCGGCTGGATGCGCGGTTTTTTCTGGAAAATGATGAGCCGGGAACGCATGCCTGCGATTATCTTCTCACCACCGACATGGAGATGAACCCCGTCCCGGGGTACCAGTTCGCGAATTGGGAGCGAGGTTATGGTGACGTTCACATGCGTGCCGACCTCTCGACTCTTCGCATCGCGTCCTGGTTGGACCGCACTGCGCTTGTGACCTGCGATCTGCTGCACTCCTCCTCGCACGAACTGGTGGGGCAGGCGCCGCGTACCATTCTGCGCCGCCAGATCGAGCGGGCTGCGCAAATGGGCTACGAGGCCGCCGCCGGCACCGAGTTGGAGTATTACATCTTCAACAATTCTTATCGGGAGGCTGCGGCGGCTAAATACGATGGATTGGAGGCGGCAGGCTGGTATCTCGAGGATTATCACGTGCTGCAGGGCACGCGGGAAGAGAAGCTGAACGGCGCGATACGCCGGCACCTGACGCAGTCCGGCGTCCCGGTGGAATGCTCGAAGGGGGAGTGGGGAAAAGGCCAACACGAACTGAACGTCCGGTATACCGACGCTCTGACCATGGCGGATCGCCACGCCGTGTTCAAGCAATGTTTCAAGGAAGTGGCGGACAGCCTTGGCATGAGCGTCACATTCATGGCAAAGCCCGATGCCGGCCAGGCCGGTTCCAGTTGCCATCTGCATTTGAGTCTTTGGAAGGACGGACAGAATGCGATGGCCGGAAAGAGCAAGTTGGGGCCGGTGCTGTGCAGCGAGACCTTCCGCTGGTTTCTGGGCGGATGGATCGCGCATGTCCCCGAGTTCATGGTGTTCTACGCTCCCACCGTCAACTCATACAAGCGCTTTCGAGCGGGATCCTGGGCGCCTACACGCCTGGCATGGTGCTACGACAACCGCACCGCCAGTTTCCGGGTCGTCGGCGCGGGACCGAGCTTGAGAATCGAGTGCCGGATTCCCGGGGCCGATTGCAATCCGTACCTGGCGATCGCCGCCGCAATCGCGTCCGGATTGGAAGGAATCGCCAGCAAGACTGAGCCGCCTCCCATTTTTGAAGGGGACGTCTACTCGGCAACCGAAATGCGGGCCATTCCGGCCACGCTGCGCGAAGCCACCGATCTCTTTGTAGCCAGTCAACTCGTTCGCGACACGTTGGGACCTGAGGTCGTAACACACTACGCACATTTCTTCCGGTCGGAGCAGGCGGCGTTCGATGCCTCCGTGACCGATTGGGAGCGGAGACGCTATTTCGAACAGATTTGACCTTGAAGAACTACCCGGACGTGGTGCGTTGACTGCTTCAATGCCATGCAGAAGATCGCTCGGCGCCAAAGCATGAGAATCTTCGATTTATTGCTCCGGAGAAGTCGAAACAACGATGGAATTCCACTTAACGACAACCCTGCTGACCTCGCGTGAATGTCCGTGGCTGCGCATGCCTGTTCGAAAATGAACATTCCTCCCCTGTGAAATCGGACAGAATACCAGCGCAGGAATGCGCTGTTTCGAAGAAACCATGAGATCCTTCGAACGACTTCGGCAGCTCCCCTGTGACGCTCTTGTTGTCGTTTCAGGGAAGGGTCGACTTGTAGAAAAAATTGGAATTAGGTCAATGAGAGAATTATCGCCGAGTATCAAACCGATCGGCTTGCCTAGACGGGCTGTGTGGCCGATAAGTCCCCACTATGGAAGAATGTCGCCATGCATCCCAAGTCCGATGGATTCCTCGAATCCTCTCTTTATGTCCAGGATGTCTCCGGTTCAGCGCGGTTCTATGCGAAAATTTTCGGTTTTCGCATGGTGAGCGACTTCGGAGAGCGCGGTTGTGCGATGCAAGCCGGCGAACGCCAGATTTTATTGCTGTTTAAGAAGGGCGGTTCGCTCCGCATCCCTTCACCTCACAATGGAGATGGCGAGCTGCACATCGCTTTCGCCATTCCGGCCTCCGAGTTGGCGAGATGGGAAGCATGGCTTGAGGAGAACGGAATCGCTATCGAAGAGAAGCGCACGTGGGATCTCGGTGGCCAGAGCATATACTTTCGGGATCCCGACCGCCATTTGTTGGAAATTGCCTCGCCCGGCGTCTGGTCGATCTACTGACGCCGTTCGCACAGTTGATAACTAACCATTGAGACTGATCCGGACTGATAAGTCGGGATCTCGCCAGTTTTTCTGGGAATTGTCAGCAATGGCTCTTCCGGAATATCGCTCCGTTTTGAGGTATTTTGTGTTCCTGATCGTTTTGATGAGCTTATTTCCCTGTCGTGACCGCGACGTATGCCCGCATCAGATTCGGATTGCCCGGGCCGATCGGCCCCATCCAAGCGTTAATCGGCTGGGCTCGGCCTCGGCGTCGGGAAAAGTTCTGCTGATCTAGAATCGTGGTGCTGAATGGAACTAGCAAATTAGCCAGGGGATGGCACGCTTAATCCAGGGTCCCAAAACCTCGAAGCGTCGATCCAACAATTGTCCCGCAGGATCACAAAGATAAGGAAGAATCATGAAATTTCCATTGAGGAAGTCAGCTTGTAACCTAGCCCTCCTGGTTCTTGTCGCCGCTACATCCCTGGCGTGCGCGCAAACAGTGAGTCAATTGACTCCGCACAAGGTGAAACTGGAATCCGTGGACTACCTTGGCAAGGGGGCGGTAAAGATCACCGAAGACGGCATGGTCGCCAACGGTGAAGCCTATGCAATGGTAAAAGACGCCGCGTTTCATAATGGAGAAATCGAGGTAGAACTCGCGGGACGTCCCGCTGAGGGCGCCGCCAGTGCAGCGCGCGGCTTTATTGGAATCGCCTTCCGCCTGCAGAAAAACCGGTTCGAGTACATCTACCTGCGTCCGACCAACGGACGCGCAGACGATCAGGTCCGCCGAAATCATTCCACGCAGTACGGCGCATACCCAGATTTCGATTTCGCAGAGTCTCGCAAGCAGGCGCCGGAAAAGTATGAGAGTTACGTGGACCTGGAGCCGGGGGTGTGGACCCACTATCACATCACTGTCGAAGGGACCAAAGCCCGGCTGTATGTGAATGGCACCAGCCAGCCCTGTCTCATTGTGAATGATCTGAAACTCGGAGATTCTTCGGGCGGAGTGGCCCTCTGGATTGGACCAGGCACTGAAGGTTACTTCAGCGGACTCAAAATCACGGCCGCCAAGTAGTTGTGCCGGTGAATGATTGTCTGGCTGTCTGTTTGTTATCTTTAGTCAGATCGCCAGCGAACGGCAGCCGGGTTCTTTCACGAGAGACGCATCACTTTGCAGGAAGCGATTAGACATCAGCGATGGTCAGTGGTCGCGGCTTCTTGCCATCAATATCGGTGAATCCGTACTCGATGGCCAAGCGAGCTGCGATGCAGACGGCTCCAGTATGCCGCATAACATCCGGGTCGGAAGCAAGCGCCGTCACGGCACGTCCAATGAACTCCGGCGATTCAGAGTTGCTGAGATCGAGCCAGGCCGCGGCTTGCATCACCTTTTCCGTCCTGACGAGTCCCGGATAAAGAGATACGACTGTTACACCATACGGCTGCAATTCCCCCGCCATGTCCGCAGTCATCTTGTCGGTGGCCGCCTTCGAAACGCCATACGCGACGTTGCCGATGTGTTTTTGTGCCGCCCAGAACGAGATATTCACGATTAGCCCACGGCGTCGTGTAATCATCGAGCGGGCCGCGAGTTGGCTGGCAAAATAGTGGGCGCGGACACCGGCGGCAAACATCGAGTCCCAACGCCAGATGGGCTGCTCCCAAAACGGCCTGGTCTAGGTGAAGACGCCGTTTTCCATCATCCGCTCATATCCACCCCAGACGTTGTTGACGAGAATATCGACCTCGCCTCCGTCCCTGGCGACACGCTCGAAAGCGGTAACTACCTGCTGATCATCGCGGTGGTCGCAACGGATTCCGATCACATCCGATCCGTCGACCACTCCGTCCATTATCGATCGACCGGTGACGAATACTTTTGCCCCGCTGTCGGCAAGCTCCGCCGCAATACCGCGACCCACTCCTTCCGTCCCGCCGGTGACGAGAGCGATTCTGTCTTTCAGGCTTCTCATATCAATGTTCGAGTCCGATCACATCCATTAATCAGCCCATGGAGATGGAAACGAAGACACCCATTCCGCCGTTGATATCTTGCCATTAATGCTGGAGGCTGTCCATCGCGAGAGGCCCTTCGAACAACAGATAAAGCATTGATGGATCTCCAACTGGATCAGCCCGTTGACCCGCGCTATCGGATTGGAATTGGTGGCGGCCCCGCAAGGCTAGGCGACTCCGGTCTGGGATGTCGCGAACAGGCGGAGCCACCCATTCTATCCAGTTTTGTACCGATATGTCGGCGAGTGTTGAGGGATTCACCCCCCTCCGTCCTCACCCGCATTTTGGACTTCCCCCCGCTGTGCACTACTGTAGGGAACGGGCTGCGCCCCTCCGAGGGAACTGCATGAATCGCCGTCAAATGCTGCAGGCATCGGCTGCGTCTTTTCTCCTGTCCAAAATGGGTTGGTCGCAACCGTCCACCAACACACCCGCTCTCGCCGACCTGCCCGTTCTCGAACAGCCCGATCTCCTCTTCGGCTTCACCGGCGACGCGGAGACAGAACGCATTTCCCTGGCGCGCAACCGAAACACCTGGACAAGCGCAACACGAGCCTCCGACATCAGCATCACTTTCCATCCCGAACCGCACCAGGCCCGCGTCCAACTCAATGCGCCTTCTTCTTTCGTGCGGCGCATCCATCTGCGCTGGCGGCGGAGCCTCCCCGAAGATCTCCTCGTCCTCGGCGACGCATGGGAGCGCAGCTACGGCGATCTCGCCTGGCGCTCGCTCCAACCCGAGCGCCCTCTTCCCTGGTACGCCCTGCTTCACTCCAACGCGCACACCGCCGGCATGGGAGTCAAAACTGGAGCCGGCTCCTTCGCCTTCTGGCAGGTCGATGCGTCCGGCATCTCCCTCTGGCTCGACGTGCGCAACGGCGGAAACGGTGTCCTGCTCGGCCAGCGCACCCTCGAAGCCGCGACCATCGTCCAAATCAGCGGAGCTCCCGGCGAGAGCGCCTTCCGCGTCGCGCAGCGCCTGTGCCGCGCCATGACCGAGGGCATCCCCATCGTCCGCAAGCGCGGCGCCACATCGCTCGACGTCCTCTACGGCAGCAACGACTGGTACTACGCCTACGGCCAGAACACGCACAACGGCATCCTGCGCGATGCCGATCTAGTCAAGTCGCTCGCGCCCGCCGGCGGCCCCAGGCCCTTCACCGTGATCGACGACGGCTATCAGGACTCGTCGCGCTTTCCCAGTCTCGCCAAACTCGCAACCGAGATTCGCAGTCGCGATGTCCTCCCCGGCATTTGGATTCGCCCCTTGCGCGCAGCCTCTTCTGCTCCCAGAAATCTCCTGCTGCCCGACGCGCGCTGGGTCGGACCGGCCAACGAACAGGCGCCTCCCGCCTACGATCCAACCATCCCCGAAGCGCTTCAGGCCATCACGGCGGTCGCCACAGAAGCCTGCATGTGGGGCTTCGACCTCATCAAGCACGACTTCACCACCTTCGAACTTCTCGGCCAGTGGGGTAGTCAAATGGGCGCATCCCCCACCCAAGACAACTGGCACTTCAACAATCGCACCCTCACCAATGCCGAAGTCGTCACCGCCCTCTATCGTCAACTCCGTCAGGCTTGCGGCAACGATCGTGTGATCCTCGGCTGCAACACCATCGGTCATCTCTCCGTCGGTCTGTTCGACGCATCGCGCACCGGCGATGACGTCAGCGGCAAAGCATGGGAGAGGACCCGTCGCACCGGCGTCAACACCCTCGCGTTTCGTCTCCCGCAGCACAAGGTCTTCTTCTCGCTCGATGCCGATTGCGTTCCCATCACGCCCGAAGTGCCATGGGCCATGACCAGACAATGGCTGCAACTGGTGGCAGACAGCGGCAGCGTCCTTCTCATCTCACCCGATCCGCGCTCCATTGGCGCAGAGCAGAAGCAGGCACTGCGCGAAGCCTTCGAACGCTGCGCTCACACGCCCAGCAGCGAACCAGTCGACTGGCTGGAAACACCAACGCCCCGCTCCTGGCGCGCACAGGACGCAACGCGCACCTACGACTGGATCCAGCCCGAAGGCGCCAGCCCCTTCCCCATCGGAGTTCAACGCGGGCCCGATTGACCGATGTCTCGGGAATAAACGCGCCCAGCGCCGCACTTCCTCTCTTAATATCGTTGAGATGAGCGCGCCTGACTTCACCATCACCTTCAGCCCCTGGCGCAACGTGCCCAAATGAGTTCGCCTTTTGCGCTTCGACAACTCCATCGGTGTAGAAGGTCAAGCGGCTGCCGGGCTTGAGCTCAAGGTTTGTGAGTTGATAGTGTCCTCCGCCGTCGACGCAGAGGGGGAGTGCGCCGGGCAGTTCGAACTCGCGGCCATCGAGATAGGGAGAGAGGTGGCCGGCGTTGGCGATGGTGACGAGACCGTTGCGCGCGATGCGGGCGGCGAGTGCGGTGGAGAAGGCGGCTCCCGTGCGGCCGACGAGACGCTCGTGCAGTTTGCGGAGCATCTCGGCTGGATCGGGTGTGTCTTCTGCGGCGGTACGAATAGAGCCGACGAGCATGGAGACAAGCATGGCGGCGGAGAGGCCTTTGCCGGCAACGTCGCCAATGACAATGAGCAGACCGCCGCTGCCGTCCGGGGAGGATCTGTAAGAAATCGCCGCCCACCTGCTGCGCCGGCTGGTAGGCGGTGTCGATGGTAAAGCCGGGAAAGGGCTCGCCCTGGCCAGGCAGAATGACCTGCAGGACGGCGCGCGCCGCAGCCATTTCAGCGTCGAGCGTGGCTTTCTCGGCATGCACACGAATGTGGCGGCGGCTTTCGCTGACGAAGACAAACACGAAGCCCGCATAGCCGAGAAACACGGTGGCCGTGGTGGCGAGGCAGTCGAATGTGAGGCGCCGTTCAAGATAGGCGGTCTGATCTGCGTTTAACTCAGCCGCATGGGGTGCGTCGGGAAAGTAGTGGCCGAGGAGGGCCATGATGAACATCTGCAGGGCAAAGAGGGGGACAAAGGCTCGCCAGAATTTGCCGCGGAGCGTGACGCCGGATGCGGCATAGGCGACGGCGAAGATGCCGGAGAGCACGACACCGATGCCGAAGCGAAACGCAGGCTGGCGGCCGAGACCAGCGATGTCGTTGACGAACCCCAGCGTGACGAAGGTTAACTGCGCTGTTAACCGCTGTGAAGGCGCGAAGTGTTTTCGGGAAGTGTTTATTGATAGACCCAAGAGCAGCTGACGTTCCACCCGAGTGACGGGCAAGCGGGAAGTTATCGGTTCGTCCGTCGGGGCGGTACTGATAAACGTTAGGTCCCTATCGGGACTGCCCCGGCACGACACTGGTGGTCTGTCCCAAGACTCTTGGCCGGGGCAGTTTCGATAGGGTCGTTTGAAGTAAGTTGCTGGCGTTTGCGATGGACGCGGTGATCTACCTATGCATTTTCAATGTCGCCGACTGGCTGATTGGGAGCATTGCAGGCGCCAAGCGCGACCACTGTTGTAATGGGAGTCCGGTTTGTGGATGGAACCGTGTCCTGGAAGGT
>Ga0137385_10001202_pt1 | contig 21611 bp, 19 predicted proteins | sample SagtaG_FD_104921 | JGI IMG/M metagenome (GOLD analysis project Ga0137385, IMG submission 104921) | Vadose zone soil microbial communities from Sagehorn Ranch, Mendocino, California, USA - Sage2_R_80_16 metaG | ecosystem: Environmental > Terrestrial > Soil > Vadose zone | place: USA: California... | reverse complement strand
GACTTTCTGTTGTTTCATGCGTCCTCCTTTAATTTCATTAACCTGTCGTAAGCCATCAATACGGCAGAAGGGTCGGTCATGCGGCCTTCTTTCGCAATAGTAATCGCCTCATCAATAGAAACCAGATGCACTTCTATGAATTCATGCTCGTCGTGTTCAGTCCCTTGCGACAACAATCGGCAGTCAGTCGCTAAAAAACAATGGCGGCGCGTATTCGTGTATGCGTCGTAGTGGGCCGTTCCCAAAAACGTGATGTCACCCGCTACGTAGCCCGTCTCTTCCCGAAGTTCGCGCGCGGCGGCAAGCGTTTTATCTTCACCGGGTTCAACCTTGCCACCAGGTAGTTCGTCCATAATCATTTCCGGACCTGGCCGGAATTGCCGCGCGATAATCACTTTGTTGTCAGAGGTTAACGCCAGCACACCTGCTCCCTCGCCATGCTCTGTGCCAATCGTAGTGGGCGTATAGGTTTTGCCGTCGGGCAATATAAACGTTTTGTCGACGAGTGTTTTGTAGCTTGCCTTATACGTTCTAGTCGGCTCGATTCGCTTCCATTTTTGCATGTGACGCCCCTCTTAAAGCTAGATCAGGGCAAAAGCAGCCCCGAGATTATTATTGTAGCATGTCAGATTTCACGGTTCGGCTAATTGGCTAGCTGAGTTTTTTCTTGAGCAGTTGCTGCACGAGGCCTGGGTTAGCACGGCCCTGGGTGTGCTTCATAACCTGGCCGACTAGGAAGCCGACGGCTTTTAGCTCGCCGCTTTTCACATCACTGGCGGCTCTAGGGTTTTCGGCGATAACCTGATCGACGACTTTTTCGAGCGCAGTCTCGTCCGATTCTTGGATAAAACCGTGCTGGCCAGCATAAACTTCGACGTCTTTAACGCGTTCTTGCGTGCCGAGAATTTTGGCGATGAGAAGCTTGGAGTTTGACGAACTCAATTTGTTGGTGACGATGAGCTTGTGGAGCGCATGGTAGAACGCCAGACGGCCGGCCTGGTCGAGGCTCGAAACGACCACACCCTCGCGGCGCAGCGGAATCTCGACATTAATAAACCAGTTGGCAAGCGCCTTGGCAAAGTCAGCTTCGGCCATTGCCGTTTCAACAAGCGGCAAGTACGCGACGGCTTCGTCCTCGACCTCGGCAACCAGCAGCGTGTCAATGGCCGAGCGGTCAAGGCCAAGTCCGCTGAGACGCTCACGCCATTCACTCGGCATAACCGGCATTTCGGCGCGCACTGCTTCGATCTGTTCGTCGTCCAAAACGACTGGCGGCAAGTCCGGATCAGGAAAGTAGCGGTAGTCGTGTGCGTCTTCTTTGGTGCGTTGGCTGATAGTTTTTTGCTTGGCATCATCCCAGCCACGCGTCTCTTGAGCGATTTTTTCGCTCTTTTCAAGTAGCTCAATCTGGCGGTTGATTTCGTAGTCGACCGCTTTTTCAACACTTTTGAAGGAGTTGAGGTTTTTGGTTTCGGTACGCGTGCCGAGTTTTTTGGGGTCTTTGCTGACGCTGACGTTAACATCAAAACGCATGTTGCCATAGTATAGATTGGCTTCAGAGACGTCGGCATAGCGCATCAGCAACCACAGTTCCTGAGCGTAGGCTTTGGCTTCGGCGGCGGTGTGCATGTCCGGTTCGGAAACGATTTCGAGCAGCGGGGTACCAGCGCGGTTCAAATCGACCAAGCTGTAATCTTTGCCGGCGGGATGCGTGCTTTTGCCGGCATCGGCTTCGATATGCGCCCGGGTTAGGTGAACAGTTTTGCGTTTGCCGCCAATTTCGATAATCACCTGGCCGCCCAAAATGATTGGTTCGTCAAATTGAGTAATTTGATAACCGAACGGCAAGTCCGGATAAAAATAATGTTTGCGGTCAAATTTACTGAGTTTTTGCGGCACTGTGCCGAGCGCAAAGGCTGCGCGTATTCCTAGATGCACGGCTTCCCGATTGAGTACTGGCAAAGCGCCAGGCAGTCCAAAACAAATGTGGCTGACGAGCGTGTTTGGCTCGGCCTCGCGGGCGTCGTTGCTAACAGCCGCAAACAATTTAGTAGCCGTTTTGAATTGCACATGGCACTCGATGCCAATGGTTGGCGTGTAAGCTGCGCGCGTTTGCTTACTTATCATGAGTCGTCTCCTTGCCTGTTTCGGGCAGCGCACCTAGATCTTTGAGCGCTTGCCGAATGCCGATGAGCGCGTTTTTGACCTCTGGTTCTTTTAGCTTCGCTGCTGGCTCGGCTTCGATTTTGGCGCGCAGCTTGTGGCCGAACCACACGCCGTCGTTGTCGCTCAACAAGTGCTGTGCCTGTACGAGCCGTTCGCCCATATTTTTGCCGCGAATGCGTTTTTTGCGCAAGGCCTCGTCGAGCAGCTTGTCGGCTTTTTGAATAGCCGCCACCCAGTTTTCTTTGCTGCTGCACATTTTTTGCAACTCACCCCATCTTTTTTGAAAGCGAGCCGTTTTAAGTTTGCGCTCCCGGCGCCAAAATTGCACCGTCATGACAAAAGCCTTTCGGTAGTTTTGGCCATGCCAAGCAGCGCACGATCAGATCCTTGCCGCGCCAATAGCTGCAGACCGACCGGCAAGCCATCAGCATCGCCGGCCGGAATACTGACGGCCGGAATGCCAGCCAAGTTGGCAGCAACCGTCATGATATCGGTCAGATACATCTGTAAAGGGTCGGCAGTGTGCTCGCCAAGTTTGAATGCTGTTTGCGGTGCAACCGGCCCAAGCAAAAAATCGGCGTGCTCGAAGGCCTGTGCGAACTCCTGAATAACTTTCGTGCGAACAGTTTGTGCTTTTTTGTAGTACGCGTCGTAGTAGCCGCTGCTGAGCACGTAGGTGCCGAGCATAATACGGCGCTTGGCCTCTTTGCCAAAACCTTCGGAACGCGAGTCGCTAAAACTTTCTTCGAGGTTGGCGGCGTTTTTCGCGACGTGGCCGTAGCGCTGGCCGTCGTAGCGGCTCAAATTGCTGCTGATTTCGGCCGGGCAAATTACATAATAGCAAGCCAGCGCCAGCGCCAGCGAAGGCAGGCTGATTTCGAACACATCGGCTTCGGCGGCCTGCAGCTTATCGATAGCGGCTTGGATCCGGTCCTGGACTCCGGGGGCAATCCCCTCGCCCATGTACTCTTTAATAATGCCGATTTTTTTGCCTTTGAGCTGCGCGGAAAGTTTGGTATAACTTTCAGCGTCGCGGGCAATCGTAGTGCTATCGAGCGTATCGACCCCGGCCATTACATCGAGCACTAGCGCCGCATCGTCCACTGTGCGCGCCAGCGGCCCGATCACGTCCAAACTGCTTGCCATGGCTACCACGCCGGAGCGCGAAACCAAGCCATAGGTTGGCTTGTAGCCGACTGCACCGCAAAAGCTGGCCGGAAAGCGGATGGAACCGCCACTGTCTGTTCCCAGCGCAAATGGCACCATATCGAGCACCACTGCCGCAACCGAGCCGCCCGACGAGCCGCCCGACACCCGCGTTTGATCGTGTGGATTTTTGGTAACCATAAAATCGCTGTTCTCGGTTGAGGAGCCGTGCCCAAAGGCGTCAAGATTAGCCTTGGCAACACAAATGGCACCCTCGGCTTCCAAGCGCTCGATGGCTGTCGCCTGATAGGGTGCCTTAAAGCCGCGCAACATGTTGCTGGCTGCCGTTGTGGCACTGCCGAACGTCAAAAAATTGTCTTTCGCAATAAATGGCACGCCGGCCAAGCGGCCAACTTTGTGTTTATTTTTGACAGCCGCGTCGATCGAGGCAGCGCGCTCACGGGCGCGATCATCAACAGTCGCGATGATAGCGTCGAACTCTTTTTTGTCGGCGATAGTCTGCAAAGCCTGTTCCACCAAATCGCTTGCGCGCAGCTCGCCCTTTTGGACTTTCTCGGCAATCTCTGCAATTGGCAGCCAGCGACTCATCCGATCATCCTTTTTACTTTAATTTGCCCGTCCTGTTTGTGCGGGACACTGCGCAGCAAGTCTTCCGGACTTACGCCATAATCCGCAACCGTGTCGTCACGCATGACATTAACCAGGCCAGTAACCTGCGCTGTTGGCTGCAGTCCCGCCACGTCAGCCTTTTGCAGTACCTCGATATATTGCAAAATTTCGCTAATCTGCGCTCGGAACTCTTGTATTTCGTCTTCGCTGAGCGAGAGCCGAGCAAGCCGGGCCAATTTTAATACATCATCTCGTGAAAGCTTGGTCATATTCACTCAAATATACCAGAAATTACATCAAATGTTTAGCCTTAGACCATGCCCGCCTGCACGCTTTATGCACTTGGCAGCACCTGCATCGGCCCGGCAATAAGCTGGCCCTGATTTATTTGCCACGTTAAGTCAGCGGCAAGGCGTGCAAATTCCTGCCGTGGCCTACCGGGCAGCGATCGCTCCCAACCGTCAACACGCGCCACGTAAGCGCCTGCAAAATCACCGAGATACTCGCGAATGCCAGCAAATTGCTCAAGCGCAACCTGCTCTCGAGCCAGTGCATCATGCCGAGCGCCAAGCCGATACATGCCGGACGCCAAGTCGAATTCAAAGTGACTGCCGCCCTCCCCTCCGCAAGTGGTTGAAAGTTCAGCTCGCGGATTAGGCGGCCCGAACGGTTGATTGCGTCGGGTATTTTGATTGACGTATGCGGCAAGTGCAGTCTCCGCCGTGCCGAAACGAGACTCCTGGATAGTGACGCCTGAAAGCCCGCGTACCATAAGCCGTCGGCCATCTGTGTTCATTGTGCCTGGCGCCATGATGATTCGATCGCTCGCGCCTGCGAGTTGGTCGAGCATTTTGCCGAGCAGACCGTCCTTGCCATCTTTGCCAACAATATCTAACAGCATTCTGCCGATCGGGTTTGTGGTTGGACCACTGTCGCGACCGCGTGAACGATTACCAGTTGCCGGCGCCCGGCGCGCCTTTGCTTGTGCCATTTCAGCGTCGCGCATGTGACGATGTCTAGCGTGATTGCTGTGTGCCCTATCCCGCTGCGGGATATTTATATTGCGGCCCATAGACTGCCCTCATTACTGTTTGGCAGACTATATACTTTAATTCCGTTGACGTCAACTATTATGTCTCATATGTCTGCTGCATCGTTGGCTCTATCTGAATACGAGCTTATAAGTACGGCCAAGTCCTCCACGCCTTCCTGACGTCCAGAAAAGCGTTTGCGGCCATGACCATTGCGAGGAATCTCTCCGCAATTTATTGCTAGGGATTCTACAATTTCTTTTTGATGTCGTCAATGATGTCGCGCAGCTCAGCGGCTTTTTCGAATTCCAGGTTGGCGGCGGCCAGCTCCATTTGCGACGACAAGTCTTTGAGCAGCGAGCGGTACTCGTCTTTTGGAATTTTTTTGAGGTCGAGCTTGGCGCGTTTGGCCTCTTCGGGCAAATCCGGCCGCATGCCTTTTTCGATAACACGCGAAATGCCGCGCGGTGTGATGCCGTGTTTGTCGTTATGCACCTGCTGAATTTCGCGGCGGCGGTCAGTTTCGTCGATGGTGCGGCGCATGCTGTCGGTGATGCGGTCGGCATACATCAGCACGTGGCCTTCGACGTGCCGCGCGGCCCGGCCGACGGTTTGGATGAGCGCTTGCGAGCTGCGCAAAAAGCCTTCTTTGTCGGCATCGAGAATGGCCACAAGGCTCACTTCCGGCAAGTCCAAGCCTTCACGCAAAAGGTTAATGCCAACTAGTACGTCGTACGTGCCAAGCCTGAGGTCGCGCAAAATGTCAGTGCGGTCCAGCGTATCGACATCGCTGTGCAAATACGCCACCTTAATATTGAGGTCTTTGAGGTAGTCGGTGAGGTCTTCGCTCATTCGCTTGGTGAGCGTTGTGACTAGCACCCGCTGATGTTTGGCGATGGTTCCGCGGATTTCGGCCAGCAGGTCATCGATCTGGCCGTCAATCGGCCGGACCTCGATCGGCGGATCAAGCAGTCCGGTCGGCCGGATGACTTGCTGCGCCGGCTCTGGGCTGCGGCTCAATTCATACTCAGCCGGAGTGGCACTGACGTAAATGACCTGATTGACATGACGTTCAAACTCGGTAAATGTCAGCGGCCGGTTGTCGAGTGCACTCGGCAAGCGGAAGCCATGCTCGACAAGCACTTCTTTGCGTGCCCGATCGCCGTTGTACATGCCGCGGACCTGCGGGATGCTCATGTGCGATTCATCGACCAGCAGCAGATAATCGTCTGGAAAATAGTCTAGTAAAGTCGCCGGCTGTTCGCCTGGCGCGCGGTTGGTCAGGTAGCGACTGTAGTTTTCGATGCCTTTCACAAAGCCCGTTTCCTCGAGCATTTCGATGTCAAAGCGCGTGCGTTGCTCAAGACGCTGCGCCTCAAGCAGCTTGCCTTCTTTTTTAAAAAGCTTGAGCCGTTGGTCGAGTTCGGTCTCGATCTTGCCGAGCGCCACTTTGAGCTTTTCCTGCGGGGTGACATAATGCGAACCTGGAAAAATTGCCAACTCGGCCCGGCGCGCTAAAATTTCGCCGGTCAGCGGATCGATTTGCGTAATGCGCTCCACTTCGTCACCGAAAAATTCAATGCGATACGCCAGTTCTTCGCCGGCCGGGAACACATCAATCACGTCGCCGCGCACCCGAAACGTGCCGCGGTGAAAATCCATGTCGTTGCGTTGGTATTGAATGTCGGTCAGGTGACGCATAAATTTGTCGCGTTTGCGGAGTTCGCCAACCTTGACACGTATCGACAGGCCGTTGTAATCCTCGACCGAGCCAATGCCGTAAATGCAACTGACGCTAGCCACGATAATCACGTCCTGGCGCGTAAGCAGTGCGTCGGTGGCAGCGTGGCGCAAGCGGTCAATTTCTTCGTTGATCTGCGAATCTTTTTCGATGTAGGTATCGCTGCGCGGAATGTAGGCCTCTGGCTGATAATAGTCGAAATAACTGACGAAATAATGCACGGCGTTATTCGGGAAAAATTTTTTGAACTCGCCGTACAGCTGCGCCGCCAGGGTTTTGTTGTGGCTGAGTACCAGCGTTGGTTTTTGTGTGTTTTGGATGATGTTGGCCATGGTGAACGTCTTGCCGGAACCAGTCACGCCCAAAAGTGTCTGGTGGTGCAGGCCGTCTTGCACGCCTTTTGTTAGCTGCGCGATTGCTGCCGGCTGGTCGCCAGTCGGCTGGTAGTCGCTGGCAAGTTTAAACACACTCATCATTATATTGTAGCAGCTATCCGGACTTTCGTGCGTTCTTTGCGCGACCATGGACTCGCGCAGATCGCTCAACCTTTGTGGCTGTTGTCCGCAGATTTGTAGTCGCCTTTGCGCAAATACCAATGGCGCTCGTTGGCGACGAGGTCTTCTCGAATGTCCTCGTGCTCTTTGTCGAGCTTCTCGATCAGACGCTTAACCAAGCGTGTCGGGTCGTCATCGTAAATAACCAAGTGCGCCTGCGCCGGGTCAAGTACCTGAATCAACTCCGGAATACGGTCGGCTGTACCGCCCGAGCCAAGCAATACGCCGCACGGTTTGTGCGCCTCAAGCGCTGAGGTAAATTCGTGCAGACTCCCGAAGCGGCCACCAATAGTGATGATGGCGTCACTGGACTGCACCAAGTATAAATCCCGGCCGACGTAATTCATTCCGGTGAAGTTAATAAAGTCGAACACGTCGTGCGGCAGGCGGTATTTGCGCAAGTGCTCGCGCAGCGACACGGCCGGCGAAAAACCAATGCTCATACCGCCAGCGTCTTTGGCGCCTTTGGCAGCGAAATATGGCAAGCCGACTGTGGCGCCGCTAGTTAAGACGTTGCCGGATTTTGCGATCGCCCGGCCGACTTCTTCGGCCAGTTTAGACGAGCTGTCGACCGTGGCGCCAGCGGCCGCGCCGGACACGCAGATCGAATAGGTCAATGGATGCGCGTTTGATTGGGATGGGGTCATATATCGTTCCTTTTCATGTTTATGTCCGGCTAGTTGCTCACGAGTTCCGATGCCAGCTGCCGCTGTATTGCTTGCTCCAGATTTTCCTGGTTCAGATAGCGTATCATCAATTCATGCCAAATGTTTTCGCGCACAAAGTGGATGACGCGATCGGCGAAACTCAATCGATTGCAATGACACAGCGCAACGTCGAGCACATTTAACGACACCGGCTCACCTTCGTACAAAAAGCTCAGCGCGGCAGTGCCTTCCCAAAAACCGAGCGCCGGTTTAAGTTCTTTTAACAAACTTTCGGCGTCAAACCAGGCCAAGTCTTCGGGCTGGACGTGCGGCTCAAATATATCCGGATGATACGCGCCGCTGTTACGCCCATAAAAGCGTTGCACGAGCCGCCACGGTACTGGCTGGCCAGCCAGCTCCGCCGACGTGTACGGCTCTTGTTCGACCGCCGTTTGCACCACTTGGCCAAAGCTAGGCCGCACCTGCTGTAGTTTGGTAAAAGAACTGTACGCGCGAATATTGTTCATGTCGTTGAACACCAGCAGAAAAGTCGTGATGGCCAGGCCGGGGATATCCGTTTCATGCGGAAGCAGCACGATGCTGCCAAGTTCCTTCAAGCAAACAATATTGTGCTTAACCTGCTCGACAAACGCTTTCGTGAGTTTCCCCCATTTTTTAGCCTTTGGGTAGAGCACGGTCATTTTGCGGCTTTCAAAATCGCCGGGCTGTAACTGTTTGTACTGCTCGCGGTAGCTGTGCTGCCACTGCGGCGACTCCAAAATAAGCGCTGCCGTATAGATGTACGCTACCGGCTCATGCTTAAGCATAGAATCAACTGAGCGATAGCCCAGCTGCCTCATAGCCTTCTTGGGCGGCAGTTTTTTGAGCAGCCGTTTGGCGACGCTCAGCTTGAGCGCAAAACAACCTTTGGCGATTTCGTGCTTTTCGAGGAATTGTTGGAGCCGGCCCAGCACCTCGGCCGGCATCGCAGCAGTATCTAAGCCAAGCGCGTCGCGCAAATGCAACTCATCCTGGCGCAAACGTTCTTGCAAGGCACGGTACAGTTCCGGGCCGGTAGTGTCGCGCGGGTCAAGGCCGAGTTGGCGTATTTTTTCCTGGGTTTGCTGTACAATCTCAGTACTCAAACGAATGTCAGTGCTTTGGTGGCCGCTGGCCCGCTCCAAGTCCTGCACGGCCAACCCGAATATTGGCTCTTCCGCCCCCAAAGTCTGCGACAAAAATCGTGTCATACTTATGTACAGATTACCATAAGCACTGCGGCATCGCCAGGCATTTGCGAGAGGGAAAAGCATCGACTGGCCTAAACCGGTTGCGCTTTTGTAGTACTATTAACTGGGGGAATATTGCACAGTGGAACAGCACGACGACATGCCAGAGCCGCACACCGATCTGGCTCTGCCGTTCGACCGCCCCGACCCACAACACATCACATTTACAGAACGAGTACTTGGCGAGCAACTTTTCCCTCCTGGCGTCGAAATCATTCCTGATCGACTCACGGAAGATAACGCAATTGTCACAGACGTGCGCCGATGGGCCATCGCTATCGTGCTTCGATTAGCAGGTACCGTCGGCGAAGATGCTAGCGACCCCTCCTATAAAAGCGCCACTGTCATTAACCTACAGCAAGAGTACTCTGGCGATCTAAAGCTTATCACGAAACAGGTCGTGAACGCCAACAGATTCGCGCTCGCCACAGACTGGGCAGCTTTGCAACCGGATGGAGCGGACCCCGCTTCAACGCCGCGCGCCCAAAAACAAGCGCGTGCAATCGATGCCATGTCGCTCTTTATGCAAACAGTCAGATGCCCCGCCAACGCTCCCGAAGAGCAATCCGTAGAAGAGACGTGCAATCGAGTTTTATCGCTTATCTCCTCGACTGCCTCCGGTAAAACGGCCATGGAAGCTCTGCTTTTTAAAATCCTAGGTGTTGGAAGGGAACCGCGAAATACTCATGACTCACGACTTACACGCGGCCTGTTAGTCATTACAAATCAGGCGTTGATGAAGCAGTTTCTCGGAGAAATAGGCAAGGACACCTTCCGTCGCTTTTTGGGAAGTAACGATATAGGCTCGCTCTGGGCAAGAGACAAAGTGCTGGATCTACCCATGCAACTCGTAAGCAAAAATTTATTGCCGCAAGCAGTTGATAGTGGTCTCATTAAGCTCGGCGACTACGCGGCCATAGGGTTCGACGAGGGTCACCACGGATTAGGCCCTGAGATGATGCGCATACTTGGCAAAGCTGCCTCGCGAGTGATTTATTTTACCGCCACGCCGAGCAGGAGCGCTCTTCGAGATTTACGGCACATCAGCGAGCATGTTGAAATTGGAAGCCTTCGTGAAGACGTTGAGGACGGCGTCATCAGTCCGGTACAACTCCTAAGCTTCACGTACATAGACGACCCCTTGCCGCAAGTTGCCAAACAAGCCATGCACTATGCCGAGCAAGGCCTGAAAGTATTTATCTACTGCGAGCGGAAGAAAAAGAGCGACCCAGCGCGGCAAGCCGAAGAAATCTCCTCACTCATCAACAAAATGGCGGGCGAACGAATTGCAGAGTCGTACGGAGTACACAACCGTCGAAGTAACGATGTGGCTCTGGATGCCTTTTTTGAAGGCGTCGAACTCAATATACTCTCAACCTGTTCGGCACTTCGCGAAGGCGTAGACGGCGCCGTGGACGTTGTCATATTTATTGGCGCATGTTATAGTATCATCCCTCTGCTGCAAGGCATCGGGCGTGCAATGCGTCCTGGCGAGAACGTCGCCGTTGTCGCGCAACACACGCCTCCACCAAGACCGGGCAACCCCATGTTCTCGATCTGGCAAGCTTTTGGTCTTGACGATATTCAGGAACAAAACTTCATTCTGCAACCGGCAACGGACGAAACCCGAAGCCGATCGGCCCCTCCAAAAGCACCCCTTACACCGCCTACACTTCCCGAGGATATACTGCAATATCTGGTTACAGACCGGCCCGTACGGTCAATTATGTTGTCACCCTTGGACCCTAGCGAAATCACGAAACCCGACGGTGCGTATACGTCGGCACGGAAAACGGCTGAAGAGCATAACGTGCCCCTCGATTGGTTGCACAACCATCTTGACAAGCAGGGCCTTCCATACTTGGGGGTTCGTCAAAGAATGTCTGATGGCGACATCGGCTACGAACGTTGGTACGAATCGGCACCACTCGAAGAATACCTTGAAGCAAATCCCCTGCCCGCCTTGGCGGCCAAAGCAAGTATGACCGCTTGGCAAATTGCCGAATTAGTATATGTCACGGACGGAACGGTCAACCAGGCAGCCGAAGCGCTCAAAAAAGCTGGCCTTATTGCGGACAAAAAAATGGAGATATCAAGCACCGGGCGCACGAGACACCTCTACACCCTTGCAGAAGTCGGGCTCATCATCGCCAAAATTAAGGAAACTCCTTTTGCCGACCCAACAGACGTACATCAAGCAAAGCTCGAGATCGAGGTTGGTGACCCCGTATTTGTTCGTAATTACATTAAGAAGCATCATGACCGCCGGCTCACAATACCGAAGCGGCACCGCCCAGAAGCCGGCGTGAGGGGCCGCGGCGTATATTTGAATATCGAAGGAGCGCAAGAAGTACGCACCGCATGGCAGAAAGAGCAGGCGGCAATGGCGTCGGCACCACCTGGCATGGGCTACGAGGAAATCGCCCGTCGTGCCGGCGTGGACCTCAGTACCGTCTACAAGTCCGCCACACCAGAAGAGTTGGAGCGTAGCTATCCGAAAATTTTAGAAAAACAGCGCAAGCCAGCGACATATTTTCCCCTCGAAGTTGGGCAGGAAATAGTCAGGCGCCTCAAGCGGCAGCTGCCACCGTATCTCGTGCCAGTTTCAATGATTCAGGAGCGCACCGGCATCAACCCGGCAACGATTCGAAGGTACGCACTTGCCAATCAACTCGTAACTCATTACATAAACTTATTGAGCACCCCTCATAAAGCCGCTGCCTACGAGTGGTCCGCGCTCAAACATATGGAAGCGCAATGGGGATTACGGTCTGGTGCTGTCCCGATTAACTACGAGGAGGTGGCCGACGACCCCAACACAACCGATTATGATAGGCTCGTTTATTCTCGCCAAATACAAGCAAATTACATAGTAGAAGAGAAACTACCGCGTTACATAAAACTCAATATCGTCGCCGGCCCCGAAAAACTCCAGGCAGAAAATACAGACGAGCCGCGCGCATCCTCCGCTGCCCCCGCGCAGCCAGCTATGTCCGAGAACGCAGCTGAGTCAACGCCGACAACGACGGTCAGTACGGATAGTGAGGATGACGAGGATGGCAACGACGAAGAGGCTGCCTCATTAAGCGATGAGATGCGGCGCCTGCTTATCGCCGCAAGCAAAGCTTCTTCGCGTGAACGAGACCTTCGAAGTGCAATCGGCCAAGGTACGATACAAAGACAAACACTCCTTTCCGGAGATAGTCTGCCCAAGCCGGCGGACAGGCGGCGCAACCTGGCCGGTATTCCAATCAAAACCGTGAAACGCAGGGCAGAATCGAACCCCTCTGCCCAGAAAGCGGCACCGCGTTCCTCTCCTTCTATACCGAATAGTCATATTGATTTACTGCAGTACCTCGAAACCGCCGGCGCTCCATGTGCTGCTAACCTTATAGCCTCGTTGAGCCGAAGACATCGACTAGTGGTGGCGCCTATATTCGACAACGGTACTTGGTGGGCACGCCCAGATGACGCCGAGACCATGGCTGGTGCTATAAAATATCACCCTACGGCCAAGCCAGGAATGGTGAGTGTAGAGGGCATTGCGCAAAGATTTTCGACTGATCGTCTACAAGTTACTGAAGAGCAAATTTATAAACTGGCAGCTCAAGTCCTAGCCGACACCACCATAAGCATCGAGAGTCAAGTGGTTGTGTGCCGAATACGCAACCAGAGCGGCACTGCAGGTAAACTCACCACGCACTACCAGCAATCGCTCGCGCAACGCGTGACATCCCGCCTCGAAGAACTCGAAAGGCTGGGGCAGCTAGAAAATTTACGCCGACTTTAAAGCCGCTCGGCCTTATACCAGTCCGGAGCTTTACGCAGGTAATCGTTGAGTTGCGCCTCGTTTAGCAAACCGCCCTGCGCACCGACTTTTTGCACGACACTCATAGAGTTAATGGGTGCCCACTGTAATGCGCCCTCAATAGGGTTGCCTTTGGCAAGCGCGGCCACAAAAGTCGAGGCAAAGGCATCGCCCGCACCTGTGCGTTCGAATGGCGGCGCCGGGTCTGGGTATGGCGGCATTTTAAAACGGTTGTCACCGTCGCTGGCATACGCGCCGGCGGGGCCGTCGGTTACCACAACAATCCTCGGGCCGAGCGCATGCAAATGGTTGATGAGATCGTGCATGTCATCGTGATTGCCGCCAGCTACGGTCGTAGCTTCTTCCCGGTTTAAAATAAGAACTTCTGTGCGCTGGTACAAACGCTTGAGCCGCTCAGTGCCAGCCTCTATCTGAAAGGTGCCGGGTTGAAACGCCAGCTTGACATCGCTGTTATCGTCGAGCCAATCAGCCAGCTGGTCGTGAAACGGCAGCGCGTGTTGACTGATCGAGCTAAAATATATCCAGCGTGGCAGCTCGTTTGGCCGCAGATGTGGCCAGTGGTAGTCGTAGGCCTCGTGTTTGATGAGCAGCGTGCGCTCTTCTTTGTACCACAAGCCAAAATGGTAGTTGCTTTGGTTGTGCGGGTTGATGCGCACAAAGCGCGTGTCTACATGCTGCTGGCCGAGCGCCTGAATCATGTCGCGGCCATACTGGTCGCCGCCCACGTTGGTCGCAAAGCCGGTTTTCATGCCGAGTTTAGCAAATGACACGGCCGCGTTACTGGCGTTGCCGACCGCCACTACAACTTCGCGGTGATCGAATGGCAGCTTCGTGCCGAACTCCATCGCCAAAATCTTTTTGCCGTGCTCGTCGACATAGGTTGTTGCTTGGTCATCAAGCAGCTTAATAAAATCATCAGTTACGATGTCGCCGACACTAATAACGTCAAATTCCTGCCCCATCCCACTCTTTCTGTCGCTTATGTTTAGCTGTATTGTGCCACAAGAAAGCGTGACTTTGCAAGCTAAAAACTTTCACCAGGCAGCCAACAGCAAGATCGCTACTACACGTTGCGGTCTTTGGCCTGGCTCGCTTGTGTTTCTGCGAGGCGCCGATCGACCGTCGTCTCGATAATCTCCAGTCCGCGCTCCTGTTTGCGGGATGAGTTGCCGCTTAAGATATCCTGATTGCGATTAAACAATGCCATTGCCAGTAAAGTTCGTACTGAAATAGGTTCAGGATTTACCTCATCATAGCTAGGAATAATTCCTGCCGCTAATAGCCGCTCGTAAGAGGTACGAGTGGCCAGGTTCCGGCTTTGGCTGCGGTGACGGATGTCGGAGGGAGTAACCATCGCAAAGTCGTTTGTTGTAGCATCAAATACTACAAGGTTTTGTTCTGCAAGCCTATTGAAGGCTGTCTCAACGGCGGCCTGAAATTTAGCTTCCCAAGCCGCTGGTTCCGACTCTGGTTTAGGTGGCCTGAGAGCCTCCTCTTCTGCTGTGCGGGCTGCTGCAGCCTCTAGCGCTCGATCGGCCAAAAGCTTCGGCACCACCCATGTCGCGCCATTTCTTTCAAACAACTCGTTCGTAGCGGCAAGCAGTCCTTGAGCTTCGCTGCGAAGGGTGCGAGCAGTGCTTAATTCTTGATCAGCCTCTAGGCGCGTTTCCGCAAGTTGGCGGATTCGCTCTGCCGCTAGCGGCGAGATGAGTGCCGCGACTTCGGCCTCTTGCCGCATCGACCCCTCAATTTCAGCTATGGCTTCTTTGGCGGCAACCACATCGTGCAACGCCTGGAGCGACACATAACCTAATTGTTCATACGGTCCTTCGGCCATTTCAGTGAAACTTGCGTTTAGTTCTTCCTGAAGGCCGTCTTTCGCTAGTGCTGCAAATTCAGGATCCCTAATTGTGGATAACTGATCGTAACGATTATTTTGATCCGCGATGGCCGCGTTAAAACCCGAATCACGAAACCCAAAAGTAAAGCGCACATCTGGTAAGCTGTTGTTTGTGAAGACAAACAGGAGAAACCAAAATGCACGCAATACAAAGACAGCATATCGTGGATGTATACGTTTGGGTAGATGACGCGGTAGCGTCAACTACCCAAACGAAGAAAGAAGTCGAGAGGAAAGGCGGACGCCCTAGCATCCTGCGTGACAGTGAGCTGCTCACCATGCTCATCTGGGACGGACTAACCGAGCCACACAAAACATTGCACGGCCTGTACGCCTGGATTGCCAGAGAGTACGGCGACTGTTTTCCGAAGCTACCAGCCTACCAAAACTTTGTGGCCCATTGTCACCGCTTGCTTCCATTGCTCGTGGGATTGCTGCAGTCGACTTTGTCGACCGCAGCACCTCTGCGTTTTGTGGACAGCACCATGCTACCCGTTTGCCGAAAGGTACGTGCCGACCGACACAAGGTTGCCCGTAGCGTAGCCGCATGGGGCAAGAACTGGCAAGGCTGGCACTACGGGTTCAAGCTCCATGCGGCCATTGACCAAAACGGTAGGCTGGCCGCCATTTACTTCACTCCAGCTAACGAGAGCGATGTACTCCAGCTCAAGAAACTCGTGAACACCGCTACCAGAATTGTGGTCGGTGACGCAGGCTACACTGCTCAGGTCACCAGAAGACATCTTTGGCGAGATTACCGCTGTGCGGTTATCTCGCCTCCCAGACCAAAACAAATTTGGCTCATGGCCAAGTGGCAGCATCTACTGCTAACCATGCGCCCCAAGATTGAAGCTGCTTTTGGGAAGCTCAAAGGGACACATTACCTCGTCACTTCGTTTCCCAGGAGCGTGCAGGGCTACGCCCTGCACTACATCCGAACCTTATTGGGATACCAGATGGGGGTTTCGTGATTCGGGTGTTAAAGACCTCGCTTGAGCCGAATTGTTCGGACATTACACCTAGTTCATGTTCATTCATACTATATAGCCTCTTAACAAAGGTTCTTATAGTAGAATTTTTTCACGCTCTCGTCAAGCGCACCTACGGTTTCGCTTTGCCGGCCGAGTTGAACATATCGATTTTGCTCTCGACCACTTCGCGTACTGCATCAACCACTTTATCTTTAATGAGTTTGGCTACCGAATATTCGTCCGGGTTGTCGGCCAGCACTTGCTCGAGTGCTTTGCGGTAAGCGTAGCGCATGTCAGAGTTGATGTTGACTTTGGTGACGCCAATTTTCACGGCATCAACAAAGTAATGACCAGGTGTGTCGCTACCACCATGCAGGCTGATGTTGCAGGAAACCGCGTCACGAATGCGCTGCAAAAGTTCCAGATCGAGTATTTTTGGCACGGGATATTTGCCGTGCAAGTTACCGATTGCCGCCGCGAACGTGTCAATGCCGGTGGCTTCCACAAAATGCGCCGAACCTTCGGGCGTACTGAATGTTTTTTTGATTTCTTCGTAGTCGATTGCTACGGTGAAAACGTTCGAACCGCCAGCAAAATAGTGCGGCTCGGCCTCGACAACCGCGCCGGTAACTTGCGCTGCATAGTCGGCGACTTGTTTGGTGGCGGTGATGATTTCCTCATCGCTGGCGTCGTGATTGGCCTGGCTGATGTCGATGTGCACGAACTCAAATCCGGCATCAATGCCCTTTTTGGCAGCCTCGACCGACGGCGAATGGTCCAGATTGATGTACATTTCGATGCCGTATTCGCGCTTAAAATTGTCAACCATGTCGCGCACGTTTTCGAGGCCAATATCGTCGACTTCGCCTTGGCTGACTTCTACGAGCACCGGCGCATTTTTGTTTTTGGCAGCTTGGGCAACGGCTTTCAAAGTAGCTTCGTCGTCGAGATTAAAGGCGCCGAATGCAAAGTGCTCGACCCGAGCCTGCGCCATGCGTTCGCGGGCACGCTTGCAATTGTCGCGGATTTGACTGAGAGTTAAAGACATAGCAGAAGTATAACCGCTTATGCTTGAACTCGCAACAGCGTGAGTTTTGCTGGATACGCAAATTATATTATCTTGCGGCCAAGCACGTCATGAATCGCCAGCGCGATGTGTGTGGCAGTCAGGCCAAAGTGTTCGAGCAATTCGTTCGGCTCGCCGGATTCGCCGAAGCGGTCGCGCATGCCAATGCGCCGCAGCGGTGCAGGATATTCTTCGCCCAACAGTTCGGCAACCGCGCCGCCCAAACCGCCGTTGATTTGCGCTTCTTCGGCTGTGACCACAACGCCGGTTTTGCGCACACTCTTTAAAATTGTTTCTGCGTCGAGCGGCTTGACTGTCGGACAGTGAATTACTTCAACATCGATGCCCTCTTTTCGCAATATGTCGGCTGCAACGAGCGCCTGATATGTCATGGTGCCGGTGGCAACGACCGTTGCGTCGGCTCCGGGTCTAAACACATACGCCCGGCCGATCTCGAATGGTGTTTTTTCGGTGGTGATGATAGCTGTAGCCTCGCGGGCCAGGCGCATGTAGTTTGGGCGTTTGTCGGCCGCCATGGCCAGTGTGGCGCGCTCGGCTTCCAAGCTGTCGCATGGCGCAATGACCACCATGTTCGGCAGGCTGCGCATCAGGGCGATGTCCTCGAGCATTTGGTGTGTCGCGCCGTCCAGGCCCACCGACAATCCTGCATGCGCGCCAATGATTTTAACAGGCCTGTCGTTCAAGCAAATGGTCGTGCGAATCTGCTCCCAGTCGCGCCCTGGACAGAACGCGGCATAGCTGCCCACGAACGGGATTTTGCCCATGGCTGCAAGGCCAGCGCCGACTGTCACCAGATTTTGCTCGCCAATGCCGATTTCGATGAAGCGTTCCGGAAACGTCTTGGCGAATTCCGCCATTTTGGTACTGTCGGTCAGGTCGGCACAAGCCGCCACAACATTTTGGTCTTTGGTGCCCGCAACAACTAAGCCGCGGCCAAAACCGGCACGAATCGGCTCTTGTTTAATGCCTTTGGCGCGCACGTCGCCGATCAAGTGCATATCGCTATCACTCATGCTCGCTCCTGATTTTGCCTTGCAGCGTGCGCAGCTCGTGCAACGCAATTTTAGCTTGCTCAGCGTTGGGCGGCGCGCCGTGCCAGTGAAAATCGTACTCCATAAAATCGACACCTTTGCCTGGCACAGTGTGCGCAATGATGACCACTGGCCTCTCTACAATCGCCTTGGCCATATTGCAGGCGTCGATAACGGCCTCGATGTCGTTGCCATCGATCTCGAGCACGTGCCAGCCAAATGCCTCCCACTTGCCGCGTAAATCTCCGAGCGGCATCACCGTTTCGGTCGGGCCGTCGATCTGGATGTTGTTGCGGTCGACAATAGCAATCAGGTTGTTGAGTTTGTATTTGCTCACTAGCATGGCCGCTTCCCACACATTGCCCTCGTCGAGTTCGCCGTCGCCCAGCGTGACGTACACCCAGCGATGGCTGGCTTTATCCATGCGCAGTCCTAGCGCCATGCCGGCCGCTTGGCTGAGACCGCTACCGAGTGGTCCGCTCGTCGTTTCCAGGCCGGGCAATTTGGTGCGCTCAGGATGCCCTTGCAAGCGCGAGCCGAGCTTACGCAGCGTCAAAAGCTCAGCTCGTGGAAAATATCCGGCGTGCGCCATAGCCGCATACCGCACCGGCACAGTGTGCCCGTTGCTTTGCACAAGGATGTCGCGCTCCGGCCAATCCGGATTTTTTGGGTCGTGCTTCAGTACCTCAAAATAGAGCGCGGTAAAAATATCGGCCTGTCCAAGCGAGCCGGCTGAGTGGCCGCTGCCGGCCGCCAGCAACATCTTAATGATGTCTTGGCGAATTTCAACTGCCTTCAACTCCAACTCTTCGATTGAATACACGTCACTCATAGTAGTTATGATTATAGCAGGCCTTACTCTCAAATAACTAACGCAACATAAGCAGTTTAAGTTGTACAGTCATGCTAAATGGACGCTTTTAGTAAACTCACCTAAAAGTCACTGTCGAGCGGCTCGGTGAAGCGGCAGAGGTGGTGCTTGAAACGCCGACTGAGGTCGTTATTTATGATTAGCTTGCGCGCATCAACGTCTACGCAACCTGCTTAGCGGCTACACAATCACCGCGGTTCCGTGGCGAGAGAATTGGCGTTACCTCCCACAACTTGTTTCAAAAGCGCATACGCGGCCTGCGGGTCGTCGGCCTGCTGAATAAAGCCGCCGGCGTTCAGCACTTCGACGCCAGCTGCGGCCAAGGCTTGCGCATTTTCGTCGTTCACGCCTCCGTCCCAGCCGATTTCGATTTGCGGCTTGAGCGCCTTCAGCACTTTGATCTTTTCAAGCAGATTGAGGTTAGCGGTTCCGCCATACTGCCCCAAATTCCCTGAAAATATCAGCACATGGTCGATATCTTTGATGGCTTGCGTCAGTACTTCGGGGCGTGTTTGCGGTAACAGAGCCACGCCGGTTTCGACGCCATGTTCGTGAGCGCGCTTGGCAAAGGCCTCGAAATCACCCTCAGCTTCGGCGTGGACAATAATCATCTGCGGCCGCAATGCTAACATGGCGCGCAAGTAATCAAACGGCCGCCGGTGCATGACGTGCAGGTCGGCTCGCACGCCGCCCGGCCACCAAATTTGATCGATCGGAATGGTCTTGGATGGCGTAAAAATGCCGTCCGACAGATCAATGTGCAGCCGGATAGCAAACCGCGAAACTGTTTCCATTTGGGCGCGGAAATCGTGCGGATCGCTGGCAAGTATGGCGGGACAAATAGTTGGCTTCATCCATATAATCATACCGCTTATGGTTCAAAATTTGGAGAGCTAATTTAAGATTTTACTTTTTCCCTGTCACTTTGCGGGCTGTAGGGTGGGCCGCAATCAATTTACGTGGGAAGGTTGTCGAGCTGCTGGATGCGGCGTTTGAAACGGCCGGCGCCAGCAAAAGGCGTGGCAAGCCAGAGGTTGACAACGGCTTCTGCCTCTGGGGTTTTGAGCAGTCGAGCCGGCAGACACAACACGTTGCTGTCGTCGTCATTGCGCGACATGCGCGCTTCAGCTGCGTCCCACACCAGGCTGGCCCGGATGCCTTTGAAACGATTAGCCGCCATGCACATGCCCTGGCCGCTGCCACAAATGAGGATGCCGCGTGCGTCGGCACTGTCGTCGGCCAGCAAAGCCTTGACAGCACGAGCCGCAAACTGCGGAAAGTCGTCATCCGGCTGCAAGGCCGCATCGCCCTCATCGACCACTTCGTGGCCAGATTTTTGCAGCATGCTCACGAGCACCTGCTTGAGTGCAAAGCCGTTGTGATCAGCACCAAGGTAAATTTTCACTCCGCACTCCTTTATTCGTGGTCGTGCTGTTCGTTTTTGTGCAAATAGCGGCCGGCGTCGGCACAAACCTCGACCAAACGGTTGCTGTAGCCCCACTCGTTGTCGTACCAAGCAGCTACTTTGACCATATTGCCGCCAACTACCGCTGTAATGCTAAGATCGACAATCGCCGAGTGGCTGTTGCCAATAAAGTCGCTGCTCACCAATTGTTCGTCGGTGACACCCAATATGCCTTGATAATACGGTTCGCCCGCAGCCTTTTTGAAGGCTTCGTTGACTTCCTCGACCGAAACGTTGCGCTTGGTTAAGATGACGAAATCGGCAAACGAAACCACTGGCGTTGGCACGCGCACTTCAAATCCGCCGAACAGTCCTTGTAACGCTGGCAGCGCTTTGGCAGCTGCGATGGAGGCACCAGTCGTGGTTGGGACAATATTTTGGGCGCCGGCGCGGTCTTCGCGGAGATTTTTGCCTGGGCCGTCTTGCAAATGCTGGCTGGCGGTGTAGCTGTGAATAGTGGTCATCATCAGTTTGTCGATGCCAAAGGCGCTTTCCATGACCGCCGCAACCGGCGTAATGCAGTTGGTGGTGCAAGAGGCGTTGCTGACGACATCGCCAGAGCCTTCGAGTTTGTCTTCGTTCACGCCAAGCACGATGGTTTCGGCGGTGTTGGCGCTGTCACCTTTGGCGGGGGCGGAAATAACTACCTTTTTGGCGCCAGCCGTAATGTGAGCGCGGGCTTTATCGGGCTCAACAAAAAAGCCAGTTGATTCGATCACCACATCAATATTGAGATCTTTCCACGGCAACGCGCCTGGGTCTTTCTCAGCGCAAACGCGGATTGCTTTGCCACCCACGATAATGTTTTGGTCGTCTGAACTCACCTCGTGTCCGTAAGTACCGTAGTTGCTGTCATGCTTGAGCAAATAGGCCAGCGTCTTGGTGTCGGTCAAGTCGTTGATGGCAACAATCTCAACGTCATTCCGGTCAAAAGCGATTTTGAAAGCGTTGCGGCCGATGCGCCCGAATCCATTAATTGCCAGCCGTGTCTTCATTCTTCCCCCTTATGTGCACTACTTAACGCTTTTGCTTATATTAAACCCCATCAGCGCCAGATACGCAAGGTATTTGAGCGGCACCCCAGCCTATCAAGCTAGGCCGGGTCAAGCGTAATGTAACCGGACCGATACAAGCGGCCTGCGTATAACGCCCTGCATAGCTTGATACGCCGGGCTGCCGAGTAAACTAGCGGTCGGTGCGCTTGCCCTCAAACTCCGGCAGTGCCAGCAGCTGTTCGAGGGTTTTGACACGAT
>Ga0137385_10001201_pt1 | contig 21621 bp, 24 predicted proteins | sample SagtaG_FD_104921 | JGI IMG/M metagenome (GOLD analysis project Ga0137385, IMG submission 104921) | Vadose zone soil microbial communities from Sagehorn Ranch, Mendocino, California, USA - Sage2_R_80_16 metaG | ecosystem: Environmental > Terrestrial > Soil > Vadose zone | place: USA: California... | reverse complement strand
CGTCGGGCGGACGGCGAGTTTCGTTGGCACCAAACTCGCGGTGAGCCGCTGCGCGACCGAGAGGGGCAAATCGTCCAGTGGTACGGCCTGTCAGTCGACATCGATGAACGCAAGAAGGCCGAAGAACGGCTGCGCCGCAGCGAATCCTATCTGGCGGAGGCGCAGAGGCTGAGCCACACCGGCACCTGGGTCTTAGACGCGAGAGCGATGCGTTATCTCCATTGGTCGGACGAGGCTTACCGGATCTGGGGGTTTGATCCGCTGCAGGGCCCTCCAAGCGGCGAAAAGATGTGGCAACGCATTCACCCAGACGATCGAGACAGGGTGTGGGGAGAAGTCCAGGAGGCATTGCGCCAGAAAAGAGATTTCTCGTCCGAGTTCAGAATCTTACTACCTGATGGAACAATCAAATACCTCGAAGCAGCCACCTATCATGTGTTTTCCTCGTCCGGCGCGCTGGCTGAGGCGGTCAGCACACAGATCGATGTGACGGAACGGAAGCGCGCACAAGACGAGCATGAGAGACTGGTTCAGCTGGAGTCAGATCTCGCCCACATGAACCGCCTTAGCAGGATGGGAGAGCTCGTGGCCTCGCTGATACACGAAATCACGCAACCAATCGGTAGCGCGCGCAACAATGCCCGCGCCGCACTGAATTTCTTTGACAAGCAACCGCAAGACCTGAGCGAGATCAGGGAAGCGCTTGGCTGTATCGTTGGCGATGCCGATCGAGCTGGGCAGATTGTTGATCGGATCCGTGATCACATCAAGAAAGCGCCTCTGAGAAAGGAACGAGTTGATCTTAACGAGGCGATCAACGAGGTGATCGTATTGGCGCGAAGCGCAATCATCAAGTATCGCGTGTCGATCCAATCGCGCCTCGCAGAGGGGCTTGTCCCCGTTCTTGTGGACCGTGTTCAATTACAACAAGTCATCCTAAACTTGATCCTGAACGCCGTCGAAGCAATGGGCTCCGTCGAGTCTGGTGCACGGGAGTTACTAATCAGCGCCAAACAAAGCAAGACAAACGGCATCGTCGTCGCGGTAGGCGATTCTGGGCCGGGCATTGATCCGGAAAATCTCGAGCGTGTTTTCGAAGCTTTCTACACCACGAAATCCAGCGGAGTTGGAATGGGTCTGGCGATCTGCCGGTCCATCATCGATGCCCACGGCGGCCGGTTATGGGCGGAGGCGAATGAGCCTCGCGGCGCCATATTTCAGTTCACCGTGCCCGGCGCGGAAAAAAGGAACTCATGAATTGTCCTTGGTCGCCTTCCGGGACTGGAGAGCCGCATGAAGACACGCCAGCAGATGCTTCTCGTCAACCGGTTTCGGAAGATAGCAAACGACTCCGTCCTTCAAGGCGCGGGCCCGGGTTTGATCATCGGTATGGGCCGTCACGAGGATCGTCGGAATCGGATACCCGGAAGCGATCAGATGTCGGTAAAGCTCGGGTCCGGTCATTACAGGCATTTGAACGTCTGCGATCAGGCAATCGGTTTCGCTGAGATGAGGAGACGCGAGGAAATCGACTGCCGACGGGAACGCCTCGACGTTGTAGCCCCGCGACCTCATGAGTCTTGCCATGGAGTCGCGAAAGAACCGGTCATCCTCGACGACCGCCACCAAAGTCGGTTTCGCCATACGGTTTCCAACACTTCGATCGAACCCGCCATACTCGCGACACTACTTGCCGTTGTGCCCGCAGGTGAATTCGATAACCGCAAACTGCGCCCAAGAGTGCCATGGGGCAATGCTACTGCCCCATAAATTTTGGTTTAGGTGCCGACCTGAATTCCGTAACTGCGCACCGACCAGATCCCATGATGCAAAAGTGCGCTATTCGCTCCCACGATTTGGGACTACGCTGCGGACCGCACGGCCACTCCGAACCAGCGGACGGCGACAACGGATCATTTCGGTGGTCTTTAATCGTGAGTAGCTGCCATGCAGGAGAATGCGTCCACTGTTTTGGTCATAGAGGACGATGTTGAGCTTCGCGATTCGCTCGGGCGACTGTTGCGCTCGGTTGGCCTTCATGCGCAGCTATTCGGGTCTGTTTCCGAGTTTCTCAAATCCCATCCTGTGGATGGCCCGGCCTGTCTGGTGCTTGACGTGAGATTGCCGGGGCAAAGCGGTCTCAATTTTCAGCGCGAGCTCGCCGCGGCGAACAGGAAAATCCCAATCATCTTCATCACAGGGTACGCCGATATCCGGATGTCGGTGCAGGCGATGAAGGATGGTGCCATCGAATTCCTTGCGAAGCCGCTCCGCGATGAGGAACTGCTTGATGCCGTTCAGCTCGGTCTCACTCGTGACCGCGCCCGCAGGCAAAGCGAAAAGGCTCTGACCGCACTCAGGGAGCGCTTCAAATCGCTAAGCCCCAGGGAATGTGAGATTATGATTCAGGTTGCCCTCGGTCGCCTTAGCAAGCAGATTGCCAACGATATTGGCATTAGCGAGCCGACGGTGAAGGTCCACCGCAGTAACGCGATGCGGAAGTTGGGCGCCCATTCGCTTCCCGAATTCGGCAGAATGGCGGTCGAGCTAGGCCTGATATCCCAGAAGCCGCAGGGTTCCTGAGCTGGCGTATCCGTCTTCCCTGACTCTGGAACGATCAATCAGTGGGCGTGCGGTCAGCGGCCCCCGTCGGGTCCGCTCGCTTGTTGAATGACGAAGGTAAGCCCGAGCCAAGAAGCCGCTTTCCCGGCGCGGTTTCTAAGCCAAGGCTTAGGCAGCGCGACTATCTGGGTAACCTGCACCACTCACGTGCAATAGATCGCTCGACCAAAAACTGTCCAAGGTGCTGACCGCGATGCCGTTCAACGGCACCGCCCACGATAGCGGCAGTTGCCGGCATAGGGCCGGAAAAATCCGTCATTTGGCAGACCCGCATGCATGGCACCGTAGTTCACAGGAAGCTGAGGTTCGGCCCTTTTGAACTGTTGATTGGAGAGAGGGCACTCCTGCGCGACGGTCGGGCGCTTCCCCTCGGGGATCGGGTGTTGGATATTTTGACCTATCTTGCCAACCGTCGAGCTGAGGTCATCGCGAAGCAGGAGTTGATGGACCACGTCTGGTCGGATGTAACCGTTGAGGCAGGGAGCCTCCGTGTCCACATGGCCGCGCCCCGCAAGGAGCTTGGTGACGGCCAATTTGGCAATCGCCACATCGCAAACGTCAAGGGCCGCCATGGCGTCTAGGGAGCGGAGCGTGAACGTCATTGCTCGTCAATTGGCAGAAACATATCGAAGCGATGCACCGAAGTCGCCGTCTGCAACAAGTCTGCCGTTTCACTGTCTGGCAAGTTGCCTGGCCCAGCTTCTTGAAACGGCGCGGCATGAACTCGACAGCGATCAGGAAGCGGCGAAAGCCTCGTTGCTCACCGCGTCATGCATTCTGCAGTCGGAGATTGAACGTCACTCGGAGGCCAGCGGTTCCAGGCCGTTGGCGTTGGCCGGTTGGCAGATGGTGTATGTGCGCGCATTTATCGAGAAGAATTTACACCGCAACATCCACACCAGAGATCTCAGCGTTGTGGCGCAGCGAAGCCAGGCCCACTTCTCGCGCTCATTCAAACAAGCCTTCGGTGAACCCCCGCATGCCTACGTTGTCAAGCGGCGGCTCGCAAGAGCCTGTCACTTGATGGTAACAAGCCAGGATTCGCTGGCAAAAATTGCTTTGAATGTCGGTTTCTCTGACCAAGCGCATCTTTGCAGACATTTCCGACGAGCTTTCGGTCAGAGTCCATCGAGGTGGCGGCGTGAACACGCAGGGCCGCGGGTAAGCGCCTCTGTTTCGTGCGAGCGCTCACGCCCGATATCAAACCGACCACTCGACCCGGAAGACCAATGGGACGTCGCGCTTTGACCTAGCGATGTCGCGCTGCTGGATGGGTCGCGCAAAGCGCTAAGGAAAGCGCTCAAGTGCGCCGCGCAGATATGGCGGTGTGGGCAAGCAGATCGCCTTACGAATCGACGCGCGGAGGCTAGATGCCCCGCGTCGAAAACGGTCTCGAAAGCATCCGGACGGACAGCTGTGCTCGAACTCGGACGTCGGCACTTTCTTGGTTTGCTCGCCGGAACGGCGGCGGGCATTTCGTCGGCGTTTACGGCCGAGCAAAAGGGAATCCCGACGATCGGATTTCTCAGCACGAGAGCGCGCGAGGAATCGAGGGATCTTACCGCCGCTTTCATCAGAGGCCTGGAGGTCGACGGGATTGTGCTTGGTCGGGATGTTGGGATCGAATATCGGTGGGCAGACTTCCAATACGAACGCTTGCCATCCCTGGCATCCGACCTTGTCGCCCGGCAGGTGTCAGTCATCGCCGCCGTCGGCGGTGCGCATTCCGGGCTTGCAGCGAAAGCGGTGACGTCCGTCATTCCGATCGTCTTTGTCAGCGCAGGGGATCCCATTGCATTCAGCCTCGTGAGTAGCCTCAACAGGCCGAACGGCAATGTAACGGGCATCAGCATGATAACGATGGCTCTAGCGCCCAAGCGGCTGCAATTGTTGCACGAATTGGTCCCAGCACCCGCCGGCATGGCAATGCTGGCGAATCCTTCCAGCCCCTATTTCGAACGGGAGAAGATCGACGTCTTGGCCTCCGCGCGCTCTTTGGGACGCCAGTTGCGTGTGTTCACCGCCACCATTGCCGTAGAAATCGAGACGGCATTCTCTTCGTTTCGGGGGCGCATCGGAGCGCTTCTCGTCAGCGGCGATCCTTATTTCGATGGCGAGCGCGACCGCCTCGTTTCGCTTGCCGCGCGCTTCTCGGTGCCCGCGGTCTATCAGTGGCGCGAATTCGCGACGATCGGGGGACTGATGAGCTACGGCACCAGCATCCTCGACGCTTATCGGCAGGCGGGAATCTACGTCGACAAAATATTGAACGGCCACACGCCCTCGGATTTGCCGGTATTGCAGCCAACTCGTCTCGAGATGGTGATCAATCTGAAGACGGCGGCAGCGCTGGGTCTCGCCGTGCCGCCAACACTCCTTGCCAGTGCTGACGAACTCATCGACTAGCGGATGGATTTCCGGGGCCGTCAGAGTTGGGATGACCCCGAGCAGATGAATACTTTGAGCATGATTTGGTCTGAATCCAGCAGCCGCGTTCAATCGCCGCAGAAGTAGCAATGCATAATGATGCCGGCTCTGACGAGCCGTTCGTAATTGAAGGAGTAGCAAGGTGGGCGCAAATCCAATGCTGGTCTGCTCGGGGAAAGACGAGCGCGCCTATCGTCTCATTCCGCTAACCCACTAACTGGTCATTGGCGATGGCGCTCCGTGTACTGATTGTCGCGATGGCGGTTATCAACAAAGACATCGAGAATGGCTTATGAAACATACTGCTCCGCAAGCCACAGATCACGAACACCCGGATATTCGCCGCAGGCGCCTATTGTTTCGGTGCTGGCATCGCGGGACGCAGGAAAGCGACCTCATTCTCGGCTCTTTCGCAGAGGGCCCCCTTAAGACGTTTGACAGCAGTCAACTCGGGCGCTTCGAGGCGCTGCTCGATTGCACGGACCCCGATCTGTTTGACTGGATCTTCGGCGTCAGTGATCCGCCGCCCGAACATGACCACGACGTGATGGAGTTGCTGCGCAGCTTCTGCAATGAGCGAAATCGTGCACCGCGGCAAATTGGTCAGCATCGAATTTGAAAATCGACCGGAGCACCCAATGGAACGTCCGCTATCACCCTTCATGTTCCCGACCTGGTATCGCTTCCAGATCACCTCGGCGCTGTCCATCCTTCACCGGCTCACGGGCATCGCGCTGGCGGTGGGCTCAATCCTGCTCGTCTGGTGGCTCGTCACCGTCGCGGCCGGCGGCGAGCTGTTCACAACCACCCACGCGTTTCTCATTTCTCCGATCGGCCTTGTGCTGTTGTTCGGCTGGTCCGTCGCCTTCTTCTACCACTTGTGCAACGGCGTCCGTCATCTGGCTTGGGACGCCGGCTACGGCTTTGAAATCAGGAGCGCTGCTCGGAGTGGCTACGCTGTTCTCGCCCTGACCTTGCTGCTGACCGCCATGACCTGGCTCTATGTGTTTTTGATCTAGGAGATTCCAATGGCAAAGGCTTCTACTTTATCGGATAAGACGGCGCTGCGCGACGAGGTGGTGCCCCGCAATGTCCGCCAATTCGGCAGCGCACGCGATGGACTGCGCGAATGGCGGTTGCAGCGCCTCACGGCGATGGCGCTCATCCCGCTGAGCCTCTATTTCGCAGCGTCGGTCCTGTCGCTCGCGACCTCTGACCGAAAGACGGCGGCCGACTGGCTTTCCTCGCCTGTGTCGGCCTTGCTCGTAATCCTCGTCGTTGTTGCGGGGATCACGCATGCGCTGATCGGGGTTCGCTCGGTCATTCTCGATTATGTGCACACGCGCGCCCGTTTGCTGGCAGCCGAGCTCCTCTTTCGTGCAGTTGCGGTGATCCTTGCCGGCGCCGGCGTGCTCGCTGTTCTCAAGCTCTTTCTCGGCCGCTAGGGAGACCAGAATGCCCAACGCTTACGAAATCGTTGACCACTCGTTCGACGTGATCGTCCTCGGTGCCGGTGGCGCCGGGCTCCGGGCGACGCTTGGAATGGTCGCGGCTGGCTTGAACACGGCTTGCATCACCAAGGTGTTTCCCACGCGCAGCCACACCGTCGCGGCGCAAGGCGGCATTAGCGCCGCCCTGGGAAATATTGAAAACGACGAATGGCGCTGGCACATGTTCGATACGGTGAGAGGTTCCGACTGGCTCGGCGACCAGGACGCGATCGCATACATGTGTCGTGAGGCGGTGGATGCGGTCATCGAGCTGGAGCATTTGGGCGTGCCGTTCAGCCGGACTGAGGCCGGCAAGATCTACCAGCGGCGTTTCGGCGGACACACGACGGACTATGCCAAGGGTGACATGGCGTATCGGGCCTGCGCCGCGGCCGACCGTACCGGCCACGCCATCCTGCACACGCTCTACCAGCAGTGCCTGAAGCACAAGGCTCGCTTCTTCATTGAGTATTTTGCACTTGACTTGTTGATGGACGACGACGGCGTCTGCCGGGGCTTGCTGGCCTGGTGCCTGGAGGACGGATCGATCCATCGCTTCCGCGCCAACATGACCGTCATAGCAACGGGCGGCTGCGGTCGCGTCTACCAGTCCTGCACCTCGGCGCACACCTGTACCGGTGATGGAAGCGCGATGGTGCTACGCGCCGGCCTGCCGCTGCAGGACATGGAATTCATCCAATTTCATCCCACAGGCGTTTACGGTGCCGGTGTTTTGATTACCGAGGGTGCACGCGGCGAGGGCGGCTATCTGACCAACAGCGAAGCCGAGCGGTTCATGCCAAAATATGCGCCGCGAGAGAAGGATTTGTCATCGCGCGACGTCGTCAGCAGGGCCGAAGCTGTGGAGATCCGGGAGGGGCGCGGGGTCGGCGAGAAAAAGGATCACATTCACCTTCATCTCGAGCATCTGCCCGCGGACGTGCTCGATGCGCGTCTGCCCGGCATTGTCCAGTCAGCGCGAACCTTCGCCGGCGTCGACGCCCACAAGGAGCCAATTCCGGTCATTCCGACCGTGCATTATGTCATGGGCGGCATTCCGACGAACATCAAGGCCGAAGTCGTTAATCCGACGAAGAACGACACCGAGACAGTCGTGCCAGGATTGATGGCGATCGGAGAGGCGGCATGTGTTTCGGTACATGGCGCCAACCGGCTTGGCACCAACAGCTTGCTCGATCTCATTGTCTTCGGACGGGCGGCGGCGCTACGCGCGGCCGAGCTGATCAAACCGGGAACGCGTGCGCGGGAGGTGAATGGTCACTCGCAGGAGGCTGCTCTCTCCCGCTTCGACCGGACCCGCCATAGCAAAGGCGGTAACAAACCCGGCGAGATTCGCCCGCTGATGCAGGAAGCAATGCAATCGGGCTTCGGCGTGTTCCGTCGCGAAGATACCTTGCGGGAGGGCATGAAGGGGCTGACGGACCTGCGCGATCCGCTGGAGCGCGTTACGGTCGATGACTCCTCGCTGAAGTGGAACGTCGCGCTGGTGTCGGCGCTCGAACTCGCCAATCTGGCGGAGCAGGCGGTCGTGATTGCTCATTCCGCCGTTGCCCGGACGGAATCGCGAGGCGCACATGCGCGAGATGACTTTCAGCAGCGCGATGACAAGAATTGGCTCAAGCACACCGTTGCCTGGAAGGACGCTGATTGGAAGGTCACCTTCGACTATCGCCCGGTGCGTCTGAACACGCTCTCCAATGAAGTGGAAAGCTTTCCGCCGGCAGAGCGCACTCACTAACACGTCGGGTACGTCGATAGCAGCGATTCGCCATCAAGCCAGGAAAGTCCGAAAATGTCCGAATTCACCCTTCCAGCAAATTCGAAAGTCGGCAAAGGCAAGCACTGGCCGGCACCGAAAGATGGTGTGCACGTAAAGAGCTTCCGCATCTATCGCTGGGATCCGGACAAGAACGCTAACCCGGCGATCGATGAATTCGAAATCGATCTCGATCATTGCGGACCGATGGTTCTCGATGCGCTCGTCAAGATCAATGACCAGATCGATCCGACGCTGTCGTTCCGGCGCTCCTGCCGTGAGGGCGTATGTGGCTCTTGCGCGATGAACATCGATGGACACAACACGCTGGCCTGTCTGACGCCCATCAGCAGCCTGAAGGCGGGTGCGAGCCGAATCACGCCGCTGCCGCATCTGCCGGTCTTGAAGGATCTCATTCCTGACTTGACCGGATTGTACGCGCAGTATGCGCTGATCGAGCCATGGCTGCAGTCGGATCAGCCGCCACCAGACCGCGAGCGCCGGCAATCTCCGGAGGATCGCGCGAAGCTGGATGGCCTGTGGGAGTGCATCCTTTGCTTCTGCTGCTCCACATCATGCCCGAGTTACTGGTGGAATCAAGACAAGTACCTCGGTCCGTCCATCCTTCTCCAATCCTATCGCTGGCTTGCTGACAGTCGCGATCAGGCCACCGGCGAGCGGCTTGACCGCCTCGAGGATCCGTTCCGCCTCTATCGCTGTCATACAATCATGAACTGCACAAAGACATGTCCGAAAGGACTGAATCCCGCGCGCGCCATCGGCAACACCAAACACATGATGTCCGAGCGCGGCTAATGCCACGGAGCAGATGAGAGCACCATGTCAGAATTTCGCACAGAAGCTGACAGCCTGGGCCGGGTCGAAGTGCCGGCTGAAAAGCTCTGGGGCGCGCAGACCCAGCGCTCCCTGCAGCATTTCAGCATCGGTCAGGACCTGATCCCTCGTGAGATGATCGCTGCCTACGCGGTCATAAAGCGCGCAGCTGCCGCGGCCAATCTGAAGGGTAGTCGACTGCCTGGTGAAATCTACGTGTTGATCACGCGAGCTTGTGACGAGATCCTCGGCGGCAACCATCAGGATATGTTCCCGCTGCATGTGTGGATGACCGGGAGCGGCACCCAATTCAACATGAACGTCAACGAGGTCGTTTCGAACCGTTGCTGCCAGCTCGCAGGCACACCGCTCGGCAGCAAGCATCCGGTTCATCCCAACGACCACGTCAACATGTCGCAGTCATCGAACGATTCCTTTCCATCGGCGATGCACATTGCCGCCGCCGTCAATGTCAGGGAACGTTTGATCCCTGCTGTCACCGTGCTGCGTAATGCGATCGCGGTCAAGGCGGTCGAATGGGACGACATCGTGAAGATCGGACGCACGCACATGCAGGACGCGACCCCGCTCACGCTTGGCCAGGAATGGTCGGGTTATGCCGCGATGCTGACTGACGATCTGGAGCGGGTCGAATTGGCGTTGCCAGGCGTCTACCGGCTTGCGCTCGGCGGTACGGCAGTTGGTACCGGGATCAACGCCGCACCCGGCTTCGCCGAAGCGGTTGCTTCGGAAATCGCCGCACTGACGAAACTGCCATTTGTAAGCGCACCGAACAAATTTGCCGTTCAGGGCGCGCATGACGCGCTGGTGCAACTCTCGGGGACGCTGCGCACTTTGGCGGTGTCGCTCTACAAGATCGGCAACGATATCCGGTTGCTCTCTTGCGGCCCGCGCGCCGGCCTTGCAGAATTGCTCATTCCCGAGAATGAACCCGGTTCTTCGATCATGCCGGGCAAGGTGAACCCGACGCAGGCCGAAGCACTGACGATGATCGCCGTGCAAGTCATGGCAAACGATGTCGCAGTTGGCTTCGGTGGCGCCGGAGGCTATCTCGAGATGAACGTCTACAAGCCCGTGATGATCGCCAACATCGCCCAGTCGATCACGCTGCTCAGTGATGGATGCAGGAATTTTCGCCAGTTCCTGGTCGAAGGGACGCAGCCGAATCGAAAGAAGATTGCCGAGTATTTGCAGCGCTCGTTAATGCTGGTCACGGCTCTGGCTCCCGTCATCGGATACGACAAGGCGTCGGCGATCGCCCATTTCGCAGCGGAGCATGATCTGACCTTGAAAGAGGCGGCCCTGCAACTCGGCTACGTCGACGAGGTGACATTCGACCGCGTGGTCGATCCGGCGAAGATGGTCGGGCCCTACGTGGCGGATAAGGCCGAGCAAGGCGTTCGGACCGCGGACACTGTCGAAGTCGCACAAATCGAGCAAACGCGATGAACGCACCAACCAAATTGACCGCGAAGCAACGTGGCAGTTGCCCTCGGTTGCTCGCACCTCAACAAAGGTATCGTGTTCACGGAAGCAGAGTGAAGTGCTTCCGGCCGTCGAAGGACATGACTGATGGCAGCTCTTCCGTCAATTGATTCCGGACTGCCCTTCGGCGATTTTCGCACGCTCCTAGAGCGGTTGCCGCCGCTGGATGAAGGCGCAGCTGCTCGCGTTCGCGACGATTTCGACCGCATCGAAAGGCCAAGAGATTCACTTGGCCGCACCGAAGAAGTTGCCGCTTGGCTCGCCGCTTCGACAGGTCGGCAACCGACTGTTTTGCGACCGGTCGTGGCGATCTTCGCCGGCAATCACGGGATCGCGGGGCATGGCATCTCACCGCACCCGATTGAGGCCACGCGGCGCTTTGTCGAGCTTGCGGTGGCCGGCGGCGCGGGAGTCAACCAGGCCTGTGCCGCCCACGGCTTCGGGCTGAAACTCTACGACCTCGCGCTCGACCTGCCGACTGCCGATTTCACCACGCACGCCGCGCTGGACGAGCGAGGCTGCGCCGCAACCATGGCATTCGGCACAGAGGCGGTTACCGACGGCGTCGATCTCATGGCCCTGGGGAGTATCGGCGTCGGTGCTTCGACTGCCGCTGCGGCGATGTCGGCCGCGCTCTTCGGCGGCAGCGGTGCCGACTGGGTTGGTGCGGGCTCAGGGGCCGATGCTCCGATGATCGAACGGAAGGTGGAGATCGTCGATCACGCGCTCGCCCTGCACTCCGGTCATCTCGAGGATCCGCTCGAAATTCTGCGTCGCTTGGGCGGGCGGGAATTCGCGGCGATCGCCGGCACCATCATTGCCGCGCGGACACAGGCTGCCGTCGTCCTCGAGGGCTTTGCGGCAACAGCGGCTGCGGCTGTGCTTCATCGCGCAAATCCGGCGGCTCTCGACCATTGCCTGTTAGCCTATGTCGCCGCGACCGAACCCGGCCATCGGCAACTCGCGAAGAAAATCGGCCTGGTACCGCTCTTCGGTCTCGCGATGGGCGATGGGGAGGGCACTGGCGCCGCACTCGCCGCCAGCACAGTCAAGGCGGCTGCGCTCATCCATTCAGAGATGCTCGCAGCAAATGTTGTCGAAATCGTACAAATGGAGCAAACACTATGAATGCACCACCCAAAATAACTGCGAAGCAGCTTGCTGGTTATGATCGGCTGCACAACGCGCGCCTCAACAAAGGTACGGCATTCACGGAGGCAGAGCGCAGTACTTTCGGTCTCGAAGGCCTGCTGCCGCCAGCCGTGCTTTCGCTTGAGTTGCAGGTCGCGCGCCGACACGATGAGATCGTCCGTCTCGAAAGCGATTTGCTCAGGTACCTCGTATTGTCGGATCTGCAGGCACGCAACGAGACGCTGTATTACGCGGTCCTGATGTCCGATCCCGCGACCTATATGCCGATTGTTTATACGCCTACGGTCGGCGAGGCTTGTCAGAAATTCGGTCACATCTTCCGCCAGCCGCGCGGCATTTATCTGCCGATCAGTTCGCGTGGCCGCGTCAAGGAGCTTCTGTCCAATTGGCCCGAAAAAGACGTGCGCTTCATCGTGGTCACTGACGGCGAGCGCATCCTCGGGTTGGGGGATCTCGGCGCGGGCGGCATGGGCATCCCGATCGGGAAACTTGCTCTGTGCACGGCATGTGCCGGCGTGCCGCCGCAATACTGCTTGCCGGTGGTTATCGACGTCGGCACGAACAATCAGGCTCTGCTCGACGATCCACTCTACCTGGGACTGCGGCAAAGCCGCGTTCGCGGCGACGGATACGCGGCGTTCGTTGAGGAATTCGTGACAGCGGTGCAGCAGCTCTACCCGAAATGCTGCATCCAATGGGAAGACTTTGCAAACATCAACGCCGTGCCGATCCTTGAGCGCTACCGCAACGAGGTCTGCACGTTCAATGACGACATCCAGGGTACCGCGGGCGTAGCCCTCGCTGGCATCCTGGCCTCGTTACGTATCACAAAGCAGAAAATCACCGATCAGCGGTTCCTGTTTCTCGGGGCTGGCTCGGCTGGAACGGGAATTGCTGAGCTGATCAGTCAGGCCATGGCGGAAGCGGGCATGAATATACACGAAGCGAGGCGTCGCAACGCCCTTTTCGATGTCAATGGTCTGCTTGTCACCTCTCGCAAGGATATCGCGGATTTTCAGCGTCCGTTCGCGCAGGACCGACCGCCGATCCCGACGTTCGTCGAGGCGGTCAAGGCCTTGAAGCCGACCGGCATCATCGGGGTCAGTGGCATTCCGAAGCTGTTCACCCGTGAGGTGGTCGAAGCCATGGCCGAGCTCAATCAGCGACCGATCATCTTTCCGTATTCCAATCCGACCTCGCGCTCCGAATGCTCGGCCGAGGAAGCCTATCGCTGGTCCGGCGGTCGCGCCATCTTTGCCAGCGGCAGCCCGTTTCCCCCGGTTGAGATTGGCGTCCGGAAATTCGTCCCAAACCAGGGCAACAACGTCTACATCTTCCCAGCCATGGCCATGGCACTCTTCGCCACGGAGGCAGAGCGCGTCACCGACGAAATGTTCCTCACCGCCGCGCAAGCCATCGCCGAGCAGGTCACCGAGGAAAACCTCGCCGCGGAGCTTATCTACCCGCCGCGCGAGCGGATATTTGCCTCTTCGCTGCATGTGGCCGAACGAGTCGCTGCTTCCATCTTCGACCAGGGCCTGGCGCGGGTGCCTCGACCTACCGATGTCGGCGAGTTGATCCGTTCACGGGTGTACCGCCCGGTCTACCCGGAGTGAGGACAATTTGGATCACTGATGAAAGGTCTTGAGAGCGTGGAGTCGGTCAGCGACCTAGCCGGCACGAGGTTGCTGACTTTTGTGCTGAGCGTCATTGCGGGTAGCGTGGACGTGATCGGGTTTCTCGGGCTGGGGACGCTGTTCATCGCCCACATTACGGGCAATCTCGTGATCCTGACCGCAAGATACGCTGCAGGCGAGCACACGTCAGCGGCGCATTTGCTGTCCGTGCCCGTCTTTATGATCGCGCTCATGGCGGCTCGGCTCCTGGCGGCAAGCCTTGATCGGTCCGGAATTGCCACCCTGAGGCCGCTGCTGCTCCTGCAATTTTTGCTCCTTTCCAGCTTCTTGGCGGTCTGGATCGGGGTTGGCTCCGCGGCCGATCCGAACGCCGCGCCAATGATAGTTGCTGCCATGTTCGGCGTTTCCGCGATGGCCGTACAAAATGCTCTTGTGCAACTCTCACTCAGGGATGCGCCGTCCACTGCGGTGATGACGACCAACTTGACCAGGTTCGTACTGGATCTTGGTGAGGTATGGCTCGGAACTAACCCCGACGGCCGCGCTAGGGCATTGGCACGAGCCAGGCGCACCGGAGTAGCCATTGCGGGTTTCGTTGCAGGCTCATGCCTTGGCGCCTGGTGTCAGGCGCACGTTGGACTGTGGTCGCTTGTAATGCCTACCGGTCTCGCGCTGGCGGCGCTCGTCATCACCTACTGCTCACGCTCTTTCTTGCAGGCTGCAGATCATACCGAGTCACTGGTGCGAGGCGAGGGCGCTTGACGTTGCAAGGCGACGACCTGGAGGGCAACGGTCCCATAGCGCTCTAGGCGTTGTTTATGTGGGTGCAGGAAGGAAGCGCTCGAACAGCATGCGGGGCAGGATCAACCCTAAAGTCATGGCCATGATGACCAGAAAGGCCGTAGCGCCATTGGCGGCGATGGTGACCAGCAGGGTAGCCGGCGCGGTCGGTCCGACCGATACCAAATCGATGACGCCCCTCGCGGCCTGGAACAGGAAGAAACCCGGCATCATCGAGACGACCGCGGAGAAGGCGAGGGCCGCAAACGGTAGATGCCAGCGGTCGGCGACCGGCGCAACGATGACGCTTACCAGGATGCAGGCTGCAAATGCCCCGATCGCGACATTCGCCCCTGCAAACGAGATCAATGCCCAACGCACCGCATGCGCAAGCATACCGGCAACGATTGGGAACGGGAGCTGACGCCAAGGCATCGAGAAGAAGGTCCCGAAGGCTGCAACGGCGCCTCCTGCTGCAACTACGTCGGCGATTAGGGGGGCGGGCGCGGACGGTCCGGCCGCCGAAAGGGGTGCGCCGCCGACGGCGAAGCCGATCAGGTGGCCCGCGCAGATCATGAGCACGATAAGGCCCGCGTAGACGAGGCGCGCGATGCCCAGTGCGATGCGTGTGCGCGCAAGATCGATGGCGCCGTTGAGGAGGTGGGGTCCAGGCACCAGCACCATACAGGGACAGAACGCAATGAAGGCTATCCCGTCCGATAGTTGCAATCGGCCGGCGACGGCAGCGACAACGCCGGCAATTGCTGCAGCGGAAAGCGGTTGAATCAACGGATTGCCGCTGAGGCCCGACAGCCAGCGGCGGACGAGGGCTCCGATAGCGGCGCTCAATGCCATCAGAAACAAGCTCGTCACCTCCAACTCACCGTAAATAACGCCAAGCGACACCGCGCCAACGGCCGCGAACAGCGTAAAGCGCAGCGTCGAAGATGGCGGCAAACGACCGGCCGACGTAAGCTCGGGGCGAGCGGCCTCAGCTCGCAGCGTACCGTTGCAGACCTTATCCACCACCGTCGTGATGGCCAGCACCTTGCCCATATCGATGCCGATCGGCTTGACGGGGACGATTTGCGAAATCGGAGTGCCGTCGATCTCAACCGTCAGCTCGCCCCAATACGGCAGTACCTTCACTGGTACGCCAAGAGCACGTCCAAGCCGTTCTGCGGCAACAATCGTTCGTTCCGTGGTCTGACCGTGAGCAAACAGGAGCGTCGCGGCCATGGCGATCGTGTCCAATGCCGCCTCTCGCGTTAGCGGCTCGAGCTCGTGCTTCGAAGATTGAACAATGCCGGTCATGGCTATTCAGCTTGAAGGTGCTGATTTCGATGTCGTCCTTGAGACCGATCAGTCATGCGCTGCGACGCACGACGTTGGCTTAGACTGACTGCGCGATTTTCCAGCGCGTCCACCACCACCTCGGCGCTCCAATCAAATATCCACCCCACCTTGGCGCCAAGAAAACTTCGCCGCCGCGATGCGGGGCCGTCCGTACTCGAAGTTGATGTTCACTAGAGCAGCTAAGATACACCTTTGCCGGAGCCTGTGCTTGTAGGGAAACCTCAGCCCTTGTAGCTTTCGATCGCGCCGTAGTTCTCCCGCTTCCCGAAAAGTTGGTGCCAGCGCATCGAGCAGACATGCGAGGCTGCCAGGTTGCTGGGAGCCGCTGGAGGTAGGGCAGGGACATCGAGTTTCGTTCTCCTATTCCGTCACTGATAGCGAGCTCCTGGCTGAGCTGACCGCTTGCAACCGCAGCGGATGCCAACGAGCAGATTTCGGATTCTGGCAGGAATAGACAAGTCGACGCACTTCAATCAAATCAATTGCGTCTGGTTTCAATAGGCTCTTTGCCGATTGCGATGCATCAGGATGCGGCAATGCGCAAGGGCCTACAGTTCCGAAATCGCCATTCGGTCAGACCGCCTCTGCGGCCTCAGGCCCAGCCACGGCGCCAGATAAGCCTGTGGTTACTGGCGATGTCGATCGCCGACAGTTTCACAATTGCCGGCGAATCGATCGGGAAGGGCGGGCTCAATTTCCGAAAGCGAATGGCGAGGAATTACACACGCTCGCGCCGAATGGATTGAGTCAAGGTTCTGTTACTGACCTTCTTAGTTGGTGAACGATTGGAGGTCCCTCGAAGACTATAGCTCGTAAATGGCCAGTAATTTTTCTGCCGCAAAGGCGAAGCGTCCGGTCCCTCGCTCCGCCGAGAGGGTCTCTGCGGTGCCCCCGTCCCGCGGAGACCTTCGACGGTAGACATTCACGCAATAGGAAGCAATGTTCATGAGCAAAACCGCATCCGAGTACTTGGTCGAAGCCCTCGAGAAAACGGGGGTCAAGCGCGTCTATGGAGTGGTAGGAGACTCGCTCAATGGCTTTACCGACGCCATGCGGCGAAGAAAGTCGATCGACTGGGTTCACATGCGTCATGAAGAGGCTGCGGCTTTTGCAGCGGGAGCTGAGGCTCATCTTACCGGACACCTTGCGGTGTGCGCCGGCAGCTGCGGTCCCGGCAACCTTCATCTGATCAACGGCCTGTTCGACTGCCAGCGCAATGGCGTACCGGTTCTGGCAATCGCCGCCCACATCCCCAGTAGCGAAATCGGAATCGATTATTTCCAGGCGACACATCCGGAAAACCTGTTCAGGGATTGCAGCCATTATGTCGAGCTGGTCTCCAATCCCAAGCAGCTTCCGCAGATATTGAAACGCGCAATCCGGATCGCGATCGCCAAGCGAGGTGTTGCAGTTGTTGTGCTGCCCGGCGACGTCGCGTTGATGAAGATCGATGCCGATGTTCCGGAATGGATAGCGCCCACAGCACCTATCCTGCGGCCGAGCGAGGCCGATATCGAATATCTGGCAGACTTCCTCAATAGAGCGTCAAGGGTGACCTTGTTCTGTGGCGCCGGCTGCGAAGGCGCGCATACGGAGATCATCGAGCTTGCCCATAAACTGAAGGCCCCGATCGTACATGCCTTCCGCGGCAAGGAATTTGTCGAATACGACAACCCGTACGATGTAGGAATGACCGGCCTGGTCGGCTTTGCATCCGGCTACGCAGCCATGAAGAATTGCGATGCACTCCTGCTGCTCGGTACCGACTTTCCATACCGGGCGTTCTATCCGGAGCAGGCAAAAATAGCGCAAGTGGATGTGCGGCCCGAAGCTCTCGGAAATCGCTGCTCGCTTCATTTAGGGTTGCTCGGCAACGTTAAGGACACGATCGATGCCGTGCTGCCTTCGATCAAGGAAAAAACGGATTCATCTCATCTCAGCGAAGCGTTGAGGGACTACAAGAGGACGCGGTTGGAGCTCGATGCCTTGGCGGAGAGTAGTCCGCACAGCGACATCATTCATCCCCAATACGTTACCCGCCTGGTCAGCGAATTAGCTGCTGACGACGCGATCTTCACCTGCGATGTGGGTACTCCGATCATCTGGACGGCGCGCTATCTCAAGGTCAACGGCTCGCGGCGCATTATTGGATCGTTTAATCATGGATCGATGGCGAATGCGATGCTGCAAGCCATCGGCGCACAGGCGACGTATCGCGATCGGCAAGTCATCTCAATGTCAGGCGACGGCGGTTTCAGCATGATGATGGGGGACTTTATCACGCTGACCCAGATGGGGCTTCCGGTGAAGGTCATCGTCCTTAACAACGGAACGCTCGGCTTTGTCGAGATGGAGATGAAGGCGAACGGGTTTCTAGACACGGGCTGTGATCTCAAGAACCCCAACTTTGCGCTAATGGCAGAAGCCATGGGTGTCCGCGGCATCAGGGTTGAGAAGCCGCAGGAGTTGAAGGGGGCGATCGAGGCAGCGCTGGCGCACAAGGGGCCGGTTCTGCTCGACGTGCTGAGTGCTCGCCAGGAGCTTGCCATGCCGCCCAGGACGACACTGGATCAGGCCTATCATTTTGGGATGTTCATGATGAAGGCCGTTCTCGACGGTCGGGCGACCCAGCTCATCGATCTTGGGAAGGTTAATCTTACCCGCTGACTATGGGAGTAGGGAGCATGGGCCTATCCCGGAGCGCGTAATGACAAGACACGTTGTACAACTACCGGATCCCGATGCATCATTGCTAATTCGCGAATTGAACCACAGAATACGAAACGAGCTCACTTGCGCCATATGCGCGGTTTCGGCCAAGGCAATGGATGCAATGGAGACGGAGAGCTTGGTGGTCAAGGCCGCGCTCCTTGACGTCGTAGAGCTCCTGAATCAATGCGCCGATGTTCATCAAGCGCTACATATGCCGAATCAGGAGCGCCTCACCGATGTCGCGAGATACCTTGAGCGGCTTTATATCTCCATAGCGAAATACCGACTGGAACGCCTGGCAATACGTGTGTTGTTTTCAGCGGATGATCTGTGGCTTGAAGGAGAACGCTGCTGGAAGCTTGGGCTGATTGTATCGGAGCTACTGACCAACGTGGCGCGACATGCACAGTTCGACGCAAAACCAGAACTGCGCCTGGAGTTGTTGCTTGCAGGCAACTTCGTAAAGTGCATTGTCCCCGAGCCAAATTGAGAGTCAGCTGCTTCTGTCGGCGTCATCGTTTTCGTCGCTGCCTGGCTTGGTTGCGCGTGTCAGACTTACGACGAGTTAACCTGATGGAGTCTTGTCAAGACTGACCTCGCCGGATGGCCGGTTCTGGCCCATCGCGTACATACTGCGCTGTCTGCGCTAGGTCCGCTTCTTGGGGCCAAGCGGACAATCACGCTGCCGCCCGATCTTCCTTCTCGGCCTCGCGCATCGCGATTTTAAGCCGATTATCCAGTGGCGGTCTCTAGAGCCTTCGCCTCAGCCCACGGCGCGCGCATCCAGACACCGCGCTCGTTAAGGGACTGGTTACCAGTCACTGTCACCATTTGCATATGGGTCGTCGCCATATGCGGCAGCGCATTCTAAGAACGGTTTAGTATTTCGACACGCCCGGTTGGCAGTCTCTTTCAGGAGAGGCCCAATGTTTAAGGGCTTCACGGTGGCAGTTGTGGCGCTGATCAGTACAGCGCAACTGGATCAATATCTAACCCACGGTCGGTACACCGACGCGGCCATGGCTATGCTGCGGCAAATCAGGCATGCGTTTGGGTTTTGAGATGTCCCTCGGGGATAACTTTGAGGCGCGTGATGGAAGGCATCGCATGGGCTGATCTCGACGCGGATGAGCAACGCGCCCTTGCGATATTGGGAGCCGGACTTTCTATCGAGCTGTGTGACCCCGTTGCACTCCTGACCTTAAGGCGGCTCGGTCTGATCGTAGGCTCTCATTTGACGGCCGCTGCGCACGAGTTGCGGAGAGATGTTGTGTTAGACCAACTCGCGGCGCGTCGTTGCAAGCTGTAACTCTGTTTGAGCGCTTCGAAACCGGGACTTAGTAAAAAGGGTAAGCTCGCTAGCAGGTCTGAAAATGGCAGACGCAATTCAGTCGATTGTGAACGGTTATGTTTTCTTGAACAATCGAAAGGCTCTTGGCGATCTACTCGTGCAGCGCAGGAGGCTCGTTGAAGAGCTCAACGTGTGCACTGGCATCGACTGCACCGGAACGATCCGGCAGGTTGAGGAAGACATCACCGTCATCGAGGCTGGGTTAGCGCGCTTGGAGGGGGTGACGACGGGCTAACCGACCAAACCTGTCGCGTTCAACTTGCCGCCCGATCTTGCTTCTCCGTCCCGCGCATCACGATCTTGAGCACATCGTCCGGCAGCGGCCGTTGTACCGCCTTCACCTCATCCCATGGCGCGCGCATCCACATATCGCGCTCCTCATTTGTCGTCAGGATCACTGGCATGGCCTTGGGATGGATCGGCGCGACAACCGCGTTGGGCTCGGTGCGCGGCGGATAAGGAAGAAGCGAGCGGCGCGACTGCATGGCAGGTCAGTTGCGAAGGGCGCGGACAAATGAGGCAACCATAGCGCAGACTGGGGCGGTTCCTTCGCGTCACATCGTGCAGAACTAAACTCCTCCGTAGATCTATGCTGCAAACCGGAGGCTGGCCCTCATATTCGACATTAGTAAGAGCTGGAAATTGGCGCTACTTAACATTGAGAACATTATCCGCGACAAGTGTGCGCGCGGCAACTGAATTCGATCTGTGAGGGCACAACGTTGAGCCGACGCGCAGTTGGAAGATCCGAGCACGAATTGCAAGAGATGACGCAGATGCTGGCGAGCCTATGCGAAGCCGCGCAACGACTCTCCGAGGGACCAGAGCGACAGAATGCAATCAGGGAGATCGACGGATTTCAGAGGCGGCTGGCCGCGTTAGTTGCGCGCCCTCTAGACTGAGGTTCCTGTCGGGGCGCCGGTGCGGGCACGCCGTGTTGTGTTGCTGTCATGGCGCGAACTTTACGACAACGACGATCCCCAACGGCTCGGCACACCCCGGGCCGTTTCTATTCCGGCCGTAGCTACAAGTGAACGACTGGTGATGTCCCTGCAATTCCACCGTGCCGTCGAGGGCATGGAAATATGGAGCGCAAGCAGCGACGACTTTTCGTTCGTGATCACATATGAGAGCCCCGCCGGTCCCGGATTTCACGGGCGCTCCGGCTATGTGGCATCATGGCGCCCGCTTTATCAGAGCCGTGGCGCGATCAAGATCGGCGGCTCTCCGTTCAAGACGTCCGCGGAGGCCGAGGAAGCCTGTAACGCCGTACTGAAACATCTGACCAAGCCAGACTGAGTGTGAAGACAAAGAGCCTTCTGCCGTGCGCCCGGCGCGGACAGGCGCGGTCGCGATGTGTGTCTGTGTCCCAATTCCCACACTTGGGACCAAAAGCGCATCCGTTTGTCACTTTCCGAACAGACAGGCCAAATCCACTCCGTTCCAACTTCACTGTTGAAACTCGGTTGGGGAAGGCGAAATGGAACGGTCCCTGTTAATTCCGATGACGCGCGACAAATATGTTGAGCGGTGCAAGCAACGAGCCTTCGATCATCTCGACCGAGGCGATCTAAAGTACGCGGTCGCCTCGTTTGTCGGCAATATGAACGCTCGTCCCGATTGCGAATTGCCCTCCCACTTGGCAACGCTTGGCGCTTCGCTGCTAACGGCGAACGATGCGCTCGGCTGGAGGACGCTCATTGAAGGATTGAGGTGATGGTCCGATGATCCGCAGCCAAGTCTGGCGGTCAATCTGACAAGGAACAAGCCGAGCACACATCGAGCGGACGCTGATGGATGAGCGCGGGCCTTAGGGGGTGGGGATGGCGCACTACCGAGCTTACCTTTTGGATCACGACCGCCAGGTTATAAGCGTGGCCAATTTGCAGTGTGCCGACGAGCAGGAAGCACGGGAACGTGCTGAGCAGCTAGTTGATGCCAACGACATCGAGCTATGGCAACTCGATCGGCGTATTG
>Ga0137385_10001198_pt1 | contig 21654 bp, 18 predicted proteins | sample SagtaG_FD_104921 | JGI IMG/M metagenome (GOLD analysis project Ga0137385, IMG submission 104921) | Vadose zone soil microbial communities from Sagehorn Ranch, Mendocino, California, USA - Sage2_R_80_16 metaG | ecosystem: Environmental > Terrestrial > Soil > Vadose zone | place: USA: California... | reverse complement strand
GGTTGGTGGTCAACGACGTGGACGGCGACCTCGCCGAGCGTGCCGCGGCACACATCCGCGACTACGGCGGCGAAGCCGTGGCCAGCACGCACAACGTGGCCGACCCGGCGGACGCGGCCGCCATCATCGACTACTGCGTCGACAAGTACGGCCAGATCAACGGCCTGGTCAACAACGCGGGCGTGAACTACGACGTGCAACCGTGGGACGACAGCCCCGACCGGATGCGCGAACTGTTCGAGATCAACGTCTTCGGCACGTTCAACTGCGGCGTGGCCGCGATCAAGGCCATGCGGGACGCCGGTGTCACCGGCTCGATCGTGAACATCGCGTCCGGCGCGCTGCTGGGCCAGCGGCAACTGGCCGCCTATGCGGCCAGCAAGGGCGCCGTGGCGTCGCTGACCTACTCGTGGGCGCTGGACCTGGACACCTTGGGCATTCGTGTCAACGCGGTCTGCCCGGTCGCGCACACCAGGATGGTCTGGACGTCCGAGCGCAGCCTGCGCGCCACCCCGCCGGAGCGGACCCCCAGCAAGGTCGCCCCGGTCGTGCTGTACCTGCTGTCCGACCGGTCCGACGGCATCACCGGGCAGTTGATCCGCTGCAACGGCCGGGACCTGCACGTGGTCGGCCAGCCGTACTTCAAGCAGCCGATCCTGTCCAGCGAGAACTGGGACACCACGAGCGTCGAACGGGCGTTCAACGACGTGCTCCAGGCCCACCTGGAACCGTTCGGCCTGGAAAAGCGGATGCCCCCGCTGCTGCACGAACTGCTCACCCCGAGCCGCAGCGCGTAGACCTCGGCGGCGCCTGGCGGGGCGCCGCCGACCGACCGGCCCGGGTGCCTCTTGGGGGAGGACACCCGGGCCGGGCATGCTTCAGGCAGCTTCTTCCTCGGGGACCAGGATCCAGCAGGCCAGGTAGACCACCGCGCCGGCGCCGAAGCCGAACAGGGTGGCCGCGACCAGCAGCACGCGCAGCAGCGCGACGTCGATGCCAAGTTGTTTCGCGGCACCCGCGCAGACTCCGGCGACCATCCGGTCACTAGTGCTCCTGCGGAAGGTGCGGATCTGGGTTGCCGTGTCGTCGTTCATGTATCCAGAATCGCCACCGGCGGGCCGGCAGGCATCGGGGTCGGACCCTGGCTTGCCCCGGATACCGACCCGGAGTGGTCCTAAGGTGGCCTTCATGGCATCGATGGTCGAGGTGGCCGGTCCGGACGACCTGGCGGCCCGGCTGGACCGGGTCGGCTATCTCGCCGACCGCGGCCTGGCCACCGCCGCGTTCCTGGCCGTGCGGATGGGTCGCCCGCTGTTCTGCGAGGGCGAGCCGGGCACCGGCAAGACCGCGCTCGCGCTGGCCCTGTCCCAGGCGCTGGCACTGCCGCTGATCCGGTTGCAGTGCCACGAGGGCATCGACGCCGCCCAGGCGCTCTACGACTGGGACTTCCCCCGCCAGCTGCTGCACCTGCGCACCCTGGAAGCGTTGCCGGACCGGGGTTTGGACGCCGACGCGGTCGAGGCATCGCTGTATTCGACCCGGTTCCTGCTGGCCAGGCCGCTGCTGCGGGCACTGCGCGAGTCACCGTGCGTACTGCTGGTGGACGAGGTGGACCGCGCCGACGACGAGTTCGAGGCGTTCCTGCTCGAGGTACTCGGCGAGAACGCGGTCACCATCCCGGAACTGGGCGAGGTACGGGCCGAGGTGCCGCCGCTGGTGGTGCTGACGTCAAACCGGACCCGCGAGGTGCACGACGCGCTGAAACGCCGTTGCCTGTACCACTGGCTGGCACATCCGGATCTGGCCCGCGAGGTCGCGATCCTCTGCCGGCGGTTGCCCGGCATCGACGAACGGTTGGCCGTGCAGGTCTCCTCGGCGGTGCGTCGGCTGCGGGACCTGGAACTGCTCAAGCCGCCAGGCGTGGCCGAGGCGCTGGACTGGGCAGGCGCGTTGCTCGCGCTGGGCTGCGCCGAGTTGGACGCCGAGTCGGCCGCGGCCACGTTGGGCGCGGTGCTGAAGTACCGCGAGGACACGGAACGGGTGGTGGCCGCGGGCTTGGACGCCCTGCTGGCCGGCTAGAAGGAGACGAGTCACGTGCGACAACGGCCTATGTCCATCGCCAGGGGACGATGGCAGGCGTCAGCCACCTGGCGATCGTTCACAGTAGGGCCCATCTTCACTAACACTGTGAAGAAGCGCCCGATAGTGAAGATCGAAGCTGGCCGACGGCAGTTGGCTACTCCGTGACCTTCGGGTGCGCGGTGCTGGCCGACACGACCCAGACGATCCGTCGTGTGGGGTCCGGGCAGTACCAGATACGTCCGCCGGACGTCACTTCGTACTGCCACTGCTCCAGCGCCTTGCCACCGATCTCGCGGTTACCCAGGTGCCCTCGTAGCCGCTGTTGCCGCGCTGGGTTCTCCGGCCGGGTAGGCCGTTCGGTGAGAATGACCCACGCCTCCCAAGTGTTCGCTCGCGCCGTCTGACAGAGGTCTTCCCAACCCTTTGCCGCGTCCGAGGTCGCGAATCGTGCTTCCCAGCCGTCGGGTCGTCGTGGTGGTGCGACACGATCTCCGCGTTTCGCGGGCATGATCACGCTTCCGTCGGATGTGGAACCGGGCCGAAGTCGTCGTTCAACGGCTCAGCAAGCTGCCTGGCCAGCTCGGGGTCGGCGTGGATGGCAGCGGTGTTGCGCCATTCCCGGATCGTCTTGGCGAGCATCGACCACTCGCCCATCTCAGCGGATGCCTGGAAGGCCCGGACGAAGTCCGCAACGAACTGACGGCGGTCATCTTGGGGTAGGGCGTCCACCCAGGGGAATTCGTCCACGAGTGCTGCTGCTGCGATCTCTGCTGGCAGGTGGCCGAGGATGTTCCGCAGCGCGCGCGCGGCTGATACGGCCCCCTCGGCTGTGGAGCTCGCTCGGTCCTCCCGGATGAGGAGGAGCGCAGCGCCGTCGCGACGCCGCACACGGACATCACCATGGTCGGTGAGCGCTGCGACACCCTTGGGATCGCGTTGCAGCTCACTCCACTGCACCTCAGTTGTCATGCCACAATTCTGAACTTTTTCAGAACTCGGTGCAAGCCGCCGGCAACGGCTACATCCTGCGCCGGCTCGAACCTCGCGACCAGATCCGATGTTCGCCGATCTGCCGCGTACTGGTGACAATGGGGGACATGGGCGGAGTTTCGGCGCCGATCGCTCCGCTGCCGGGGCTGGTCGGGTTCACGCACGCGTTGCGGCGCGCCGGCCTGACCTGTGACGCGCATCGCATCGCCGCCTTTCTGGCCGCGGTGGATCAACTCGACCTGACCGATCCGGCCAACCTGTACTGGGCCGGCCGGATCACCCTGTGCTCCCAGGCCGACGACCTGCCCGACTACGACGAGGCCTTCGCCGCCTGGTTCACGCCCGGCTGGCGACAGCCACCCACGCACGGCAACCACAACACCGCGCGCCGCCGGCCCAGCACGTCCCTCATCGCGACCGCACTGCCCACCCAGCCCGGCGACACGGGCCCGGCCGAAATCCGGCAGTCGATCGCGACACCGGCGCCCAGTGACGTGGAAGTGTTGCGGCAGCGCGACATCGGCAAGCTCACCCCGGCCGAACAGGAACACCTGGCCCAGCTGTTCGCGCTGCTGAAGGTGCCGCCACCCCGCCGAACCGGACTACGCAACCGACCCACCCGCCGTGGCGATCTCGACCCCCGCCGCACGCTCCGGGCGCTGCTGGCCAACGGCGGCGAACCGGTTCGCCTACGCCATCGCCGCAAGGCCGACCGGCCGCGCCGGGTGGTGCTGCTGGTCGACGTGTCCGGCTCGATGGCCCCCTACGCCGACGCCCTGCTGCGCTTCGCGCACGTGATCACCCGCCGTGCGCCCGGCAGCACCGAGGTCTTCACGCTGGGCACCCGGCTCACCCGCGTGTCTCGGCAACTGCGGCAGCGTGACCCGGAGCAGGCGCTCGCGGCCGCGTCCAGGGCGGTGCCCGATTTCGCCGGTGGCACCCGATTGGGTGAGAGCCTGCGGGTGTTTCTCAACCGATGGGGACAGCGGGGGCTGGCCAGGCGGGCGGTGGTCGTGCTGTTCTCGGACGGTTGGGAACGGGGCGACCCGACCCTGCTGGCCGACGAACTCGCCCGGCTGCGCCGCCTCGCGCACGCCGTGGTGTGGGCCAACCCGCACGCCGGGCACGCCGGGTACCGCCCGGTGCAGTCGGGAATCGCGGCGGCCCTGCCGCACGTTGACCGGATGGTGGCCGGGCACAGTCTCGATTCTCTGGAAGCCGTCCTACGGGAGATCCGCGATGCATGACGTCCTCGACGAGTTGTACCGGCGCTGGTCGGCCGGTGAGCGGGTGGGCCTGGGCACGGTGGTGGCCACGTTCCGGTCCGCACCCCGCGAGCCCGGCTCGGCGATGCTGGTCGCCGCGGACGGCGAGGTGTCCGGCAGCGTGTCCGGCGGCTGCGTCGAGGGCGCGGTGTACGAGCTGGCGACGCAGGTGATCGCCGATGGCAAGCCGGTGCTCCAGCGCTACGGGGTCAGCGACGACGATGCGTTCGCGGTCGGCCTGACCTGCGGCGGCATCCTCGATGTATACGTGGAAGCCGTTGACCAGCAGACGTTTCCCGAACTGGCCGACGTGGTGGAGTCGGTGCGGGAGAAGCGGCCGGTCGCGGTGGCCAGGGTCGTCGCGCATCCCGATCCGGCCTGGCTGGGCCGGCGCCTGGTGGTCTGGCCGGACAAGGTGGTGGGCGCGCTCGGCTCGCCCCGCGCCGACGACGCCGTCACCGACGACGCTCGCGGCCTGCTGGCCAACGGCCGCAGCGCCACCCTGCACTACGGCCCGGACGGGCAGCGGCGCGGCGATGGCATGTCGGTGTTCGTGAACTCGCACCAGCCGCCGCCCCGGATGCTGGTGTTCGGCGCGATCGACTTCGCGTCCGCCATGGCAGGTCTCGGCAACTACCTCGGCTACCAGGTGACGGTGTGCGACGCCCGCGCGGTGTTCGCCACCGTGAGTCGGTTCCCGGACGCCGACGAGGTGATCGTCGACTGGCCGCACCGCTACCTCACCGCGGAGGCCGATGCCGGTCGGGTGGACAACCGGACCGTCGTGACCGTCCTGACCCACGACCCCAAGTTCGACGTGCCGCTGCTGGACGTGGCCCTGCGCCTCGACCTGGGCTACGTCGGCGCGATGGGCTCCCGGCGCACCCACGATGACCGGCTGTCCCGGCTGCGCGAGGTCGGCCTGACCGAGGAACAGCTGTCCCGGCTGGCCTCGCCGATCGGCCTCGACCTCGGTGCCAGGACCCCGCAGGAGACCGCGGTGTCGATCGCGGCCGAGATGATCGCGTTGCGCTGGGGCGGTCAGGGCGCCCGGCTCACGGCCGGCAACGGCCGGATCCATCGCGAGCCCGATTAGCCGCCGGTTCCGCCTTTCCGGACCGTTTCGAGGCGTCCCGCCGCAGTCGCGGAACCGGTATGGCCGGACCGGGTGTTCGGGGTTGTGAGCCCACCGGTGGTGGAGCAGGGTATGTCGGGTGAGCCGGATCATCCAGGCCATGTGATCCGGGCAGTCGGTGCCAGCTTGGAGGGCCCATGCGCATCACCGTCAATGTGGACGGAACCACGTACACGGACGACGTCGAACCCCGCCTGTTGCTGGTGCACTATCTGCGGGAACGGCTGGGTAAGGTCGGCACCGTCGTCGGCTGCGACACCAGCAATTGCGGGGCGTGCACCGTGCATCTGGACGGGCACAGCGTGAAATCCTGTTCGGTGCTCGCGGTGCAGGCCGACGGTGCCGAGGTGACCACGATCGAGGGCATCGCCCGCGACGGGAAACTGCACCCGGTGCAGCAGGCGTTCCACGACAACCACGCCCTGCAGTGCGGCTACTGCACCCCCGGCATGATCATGCAGTCGATCGACCTGCTCGCCGATCATCCCGATCCGGACGAAACCGAGATACGGCACGGCATCGAGGGCAACCTGTGCCGCTGCACCGGCTACCAGAACATCGTCCGCGCCGTCCGTCAGGCCGCCGAACAGATGCGTCCCGGCGCGGGTCCGGCTGCCGAGCAGATCGACGACCGCACCCCGCACACCGTGGGTGGTGAGTGATGACCTCGACCGTCCCCGACCAGGAGATCGGCCGGTCCCGGCTGCGCAAGGAGGACGCGCGGCTGATCACCGGCCGCACCAGGTGGACCGACAACCTGGTGCTCAACGGCATGCTGCACCTGGCGATCGTGCGCAGCCCCGTCGCGCACGGCACGATCACCAACATCGACACCACGACGGCCAAATCCATGCCCGGCGTGCTGGCCGTCCTGACCGGCGCCGACCTGGCCGACGAGCAGGGCAGCCTGCCGTGCGCCTGGGTGGTCACGCCGGACATGAAGGCACCGCCGGCGCCGTCGCTGGCCGTCGGCACGGTCAACTTCGCCGGTGAGGGGGTCGCGGTCGTCGTCGCCCGCACCGCGTACGAGGCCGCCGACGCGGCGTCCACTGTGGACGTCGACTACGCCGACCTGCCGGTGGTACTGGACATGCCGACCGCGATCGCCGATGGCGCCGACCTGGTGCACCCCGACCTTGGCACGAACACCTCGGCGGTCTGGGCGTTCGACTCCGGCGAGGCCGGCACCGGCGGCGACGTCGAGGAAGCCATCGCGTCCGCCGAGGTGCTGATCGAGCGGACCTACCGCCAGCAGCGGCTGGTGCCGGCGTTCATGGAGCCGCGCTCGGTCGTCGTCGACCCGACCGGCGAGCAGTTCACCATGTGGTCGGCCACCCAGATCCCGCACATTTTGCGGCTCATGCTGGCGCTGACGCTGAACGTGCCAGAACACAAGGTCCGGGTCATCGCGCCGGACGTCGGCGGCGGCTTCGGCGGCAAGCTCCAGGTCACGCCGGAGGAAGTGATCACGTTCCTGGTCGCGCGCCGGATGGGCAAGCCGGTCAAGTACACCGAGTCGCGCACCGAGAGCGTGCAGACCGCGCACCACGGCCGTGACCAGATCCAGAAGCTCACCCTGGCCGCCCGCCGCGACGGCACGGTCACCGGGCTGAAGGTGGAACTGCTCGCCGACATGGGCGCCTACCTGCGGCTGATCACGCCGGGCGTGCCGATCCTGGGCGCGTTCATGTACAACGCGATCTACAAGTTCCCAGCCTACAAGTTCGTGTGTACCAACGTGTTCACCAACAAGACGCCCACCGACGCCTACCGGGGCGCCGGCCGGCCGGAGGCCACGTTCGCCATCGAACGGCTGATGGACGAACTGGCCACCGAGCTGGACATGGACCCGATGGCGGTACGCGAGCGCAACTGGATCAAGCACGAGGAATTCCCGTTCACCACGGTCTGCGGCCTCGTCTACGACAGCGGCAACTACGAGGCCGCCACCGCGAAGGCCACGGAGCTGTTCGGCTACGACGCGCTGCGCGCCGAGCAGGTCCGTCGGCGGGCCGAGAACGACCCCGTCCAACTCGGCATCGGCATCTCCACGTTCACCGAGATGTGCGGCATCGCCCCGTCCCGGGTGCTCGGCGCGCTGAACTTCGGTTCCGGCGGCTGGGAACACGCGGCGATCCGGATGCTGCCATCGGGCAAGGTCGAGGTCGTCACGGGTTCGTCGGCACACGGGCAGGGCCACGAGACGGCGTGGAGCCAGATCGTCGCCGACCAGCTCGGCGTGCCGTTCGAGGACGTCGAGGTGCTGCACGGTGACACCCAGTCCGCGCCGAAGGGCATGGACACCTATGGGTCACGCTCGCTGACCGTCGGCGCGATCGCGGTGGTCAAGGCGGTGGACAAGGTGATCGCCAAGGCCAGGACGGTCGCCGCGCACCTGCTGGAATGCGCCGAGAGCGACCTGGACTTCGCGAGCGGCACGTTCACCGTGCGCGGCACCGAGACGTCCACCACGATCCAGGACGTGTCGCTGGCCGTCTTCCTGTCGCACAACCTGCCCGACGGCATGGAGCCGTCGCTGGACTCGGACGCCACGTACGACCCGGAGAACTTCTCCTTCCCGCACGGCACACACCTGTGCGCGGCCGAGGTGGACACCGAGACCGGCCGGGTGCGGATCCGCTCGTACGTCTGCGTCGACGACATCGGCAAGGTCGTCAATCCGCTGATCGCGGACGGCCAGGTGCACGGCGGCCTGGCGCAGGGCATCGCGCAGGCCCTGTACGAGGAGGCGATCCACGACGAGTCCGGCACGCTGACCACGGCGTCGTTCGCCGACTACCTGCTGCCATCCGCCGTCGATCTGCCGTCGTTCACCACGGACCGCACGGAGACCCCGGCCACCACGAACCCGTTGGGCGTCAAGGGGGTCGGCGAGGCCGGCACCATCGCGTCCACCCCGGCCGTGGTGAACGCGATCGTCGACGCCGTGCGCCACCTCGGCGTGCGCGACATCGAGATGCCGTGCACCCCGATGCGGGTCTGGAAGGCGATCAACGAAGGAGGTGCCCGGTGATCCCGGCCGCGTTCGACTACGTCGCACCGTCCACAGTGGATGAAGCGGTGCGCGCGCTCGCCGAGGCCGGTGAGGACGCCAAGGTGCTGGGCGGCGGGCAGAGCCTGCTCCCGGTGCTGCGGATGCGCCTCGCCGCGCCGACCGTCGTGATCGACCTCGGCAAGATCGCCGAGCTGCGTGGCGTCCGGGAGGACGGCGACGCTCTCGTCATCGGCGCCATGACAACGCACTACGACGTGCAGCGTGACGCGCTGGTGCAGACCCACGCGGCCCTGCTCGCGGCCGCCACGGACACGGTGGCCGACCCGCAGATCCGCCACCGGGGCACCTTCGGCGGCGCACTCGCGCACGCCGATCCGGCCGGTGACCTGCTGGCACCCGCACTGGCACTGGACGCCGAGATGGTGCTCGCCGGACCGGCCGGCCGCCGCACGGTGACCGCGGCCGACTTCTTCGTCGACCTGTTCACCACGGCTCTGGCCGCCGACGAGATCCTGGTCGAGGTGCGCGTGCCCAAGTACACCGGTTGGGGCGCCCACTACGAGAAGTTCAACCGGGTGGCCCAGGCGTGGTCGATCGTGGCCGTGGCGGCCGCGGTGCGGGTGGTCGACGGCACGTTCGCCGAGGCCCGCGTCGGCCTGACCAACATGGCCGCCACCCCGATCCGCGCCACCACGGTCGAGCAGGCACTGATCGGCCAACCGGCCACGGCCGACTCGATCCGCGCGGCCGCCGCCCACGCGGCCGATGGCACCAGCCCGTCCACGGACGCCAATTCGGACGCCGAGTTTCGCAGGCACCTGGCAACCGTCCTGACCTCGCGCGCGGTGCTCGCGGCGGCCAACTGATCATCGTGTGCGCGGGGCCGAAGTGACACGTCGGCCCCGCGCACACGACTATGTTGGTGACACGCAACGAGCGAGGAGGCCAACCGTGCGACTGGAGCACCAGTTCTCCGTGCCGGCGCCACCCGACGTCGTCTGGACGGCGGTCATCGATCCGGAACGCGTCGCACCGTGCATGCCCGGCGCGACGCTGACCGAGGTGAACGGCTCTGAGTTCACCGGCGGCGTCAAGGTCAAAGTCGGCCCGATCTCCCTGCTGTACAAGGGTTCCGGCCAGTTCCTCGAAACGGACGAGCAGGCACGCCGGGTGGTCATCAAGGCTGCCGGCAAGGACTCGAGGGGCAACGGCACCGCCGCCGCCACGGTGACGGTCACGCTGATCGAGGAAGACGGCGGCACCAAGGGCACCGTGGTCACGGACCTGACCGTGACCGGCAAGCCGGCCCAGTTCGGCCGCGGCATGATCGTCGAGGTCGGCGGCAAGATCCTGGACGCGTTCGCCGCCTGCCTGGCCGGCAAACTGGACACCAGCAAGGCAAACGGCGTCGCCACCGCCAAACCGGCCGCCGCCAAACGGGCGGCCGCCAAACCGGCCGTGACCGACAAAGCCGATGTGGACGACACCGCTGACGTGGACGACACCGCCGAGGAACCCCCGCCGCAGGTCAAGCCCAAACCAGCCACCCGGCGGCGCACCACCACGAAGGCCACGCCCCGGTCCAAGGCGGCCGCCGAAGCCGACGCCCCCGCCAACGGCGAGGCGCCGGCCGCCGCGCTGACCGCGGAACTGCCGCCAACCCAGGAACTGGACGTCGAACCGGCCCCGGCACCCCGGCTGCAACTGGTCAGCGAACCAGAACCGGAACCAGCGCCGAAACCGGCCGCACCGGCCCCGGCCCCGGTCGCGTCGGAAACCGAAGCCATCGACCTGCTCGACTACGCGGGTGCGTCGGTCGCCAAACGGCTGATCCCGGCCGTGGTGGGCGTCATCCTGCTGATCCTGCTGATCCGCCGCCTACGCCGCCGCTGACAGCTCGAGAACCCGCCCGAGCCGGTCCCACCAGCGGGCCGTGGTCGCGGGGTCGGCGTCGGTCAGTTCGACGGGTTCCGGCGGTGTGGTCGGCACGGGCAGCCAGCCGTCGACCGGGTGGTACGGCTGTGCCACCACGTCCGTGGTGAGCAGCGCGACGGTGCCCAGCCCGCACGCGAAGTCCAGTTCCGGCAACGCCCCGGCCAACGCCAGCCCGGCCGCCAGCCCGACGCTGGTCTCCACCGCCGAGGACACCACGCACGGCAGCCCACACGCCTGCGCGATGGCCATGGCCCGGCGCACCCCACCCAGCGGCGCCACCTTGATCACCGCGATGTCCGCCGCCCCCGCCAACGCCACGCGCATGGGGTCATCGGCCCGGCGGATCGACTCGTCCGCGGCGATCCGGACGTCGACCCGTCGCCGCACGTCGGCCAGTTCGGTGATGCTCGGGCAGGGCTGCTCGACGTACTCCAGTCCGCCTGCGGCCCGGTCCAGTGCCCGGATCGCGGTCACCGCGGTGTCGGTGTCCCACGCGGCGTTGGCGTCCACGCGGATCCGGCCGCCAGGGCCCAGCGCGTCACGGACGGCGGCCACCCGGTCCAGATCGTCGCCCAGCGGGACGCCCGGGTCGGCCACCTTCACCTTGGCGGTGCCACACCCGGATGCGCGGACGATCTGGTGGGCCTGCTCGGGCGGCACCACCGGCACGGTGCAGTTGATCGGGATCCGGTCCCGCACCGGGGACGGCCACCCGATCGTGGCCGCCTCGACCGCCGAGGACAGCCACGGCACGCATTCCCGGTCGTCGTAGTCGAGGAACGGGCTGAACTCGCCCCAGCCGGCCGGGCCGTGCACCAGCGCGCCCTCCCGGACGGTGATGCCACGGAACCGGGTGCGCATCGGCACCGCGTAGATCCGTGCCGTCGTTGCCCACAACCGGTCCATGTGAACCATCTTCGCACAGTCGGTCTCGTATTCCAGCTGTGTGGATTCCTGAAAGGGCGAAATAAATACCTGATCGGTGTGCCGATTTGTCGGCACACCGATCAGGTGAAATCAATTTCAGGTAGCCGGCGGCGTGGGCGGCGCCGGTGGTGCCGGCACGGTCGGCACCGGCAGGCTCACCGGCAGACATGTGTCGGTGTTGATCGCGGTGATCGCGGTCGCCAGGTCGTTGGCGGCCTTGAGCACCGCGGCCGGGTCGGGTTTGGCCGCGGTGCCCGCGGAGATCTGGGCCAGGGTCGCCGTGAGCGCCTGCACGGTGTCCGTGGCGCACTTGGCCGCGTCGTGGCTGGCCATGGGCGCGGCGGCCGGCGGAGGTGGCGTGGCGGCTGGCGGGGATGTGGGCAGTGCCGGCAGGCAGCCAGCGCCCTGAGCTGCGGTGATGGCGTTGAAGATGTCACCGGCGGCCTGGCTGACCGCGGTCGGGTCAGGTGTGGTCGCGGAGACCGCCGTGCCCAGGTTGGTCACGGCGGTGGTCAGGTCCTTCACCTGCTGCGTGTCCTTGGTGCACGCGGGTGCCGGCGGGTTGTCGTGCCCGGCGGCGAATGCTGCCGTTGGCAGTGCGACGGTGCCGGCCAGGGTCAGGGCCAGTGGTAGGTAGACGAGCCACCTGCGGGACATGAAATCCTCCTCACGAGTCGAATTCGATCGGAAAGAATTGCGTGCAGATCGTAAGCACGATGCCCCGCCGTCCCGCTGGCCGGAATGACTAATTCACTCATTGGAGAATCAGGCACCACACGTTAAGTGACAATGGGAATGCCTGATCCGATAGACCCTGGCGAGGCTACCCAACGCCACGGTGGTCCACTCAGACACGATGATCACTTTCGGGGCTACCCGACCGGCGGACAGAGGTGACCCATCGTCGCCGGCCACCAGTCGGTCTCGTACCTTCATCGCATGGACAGCGTTCGGGTGGTCGAAGACTGGCCGGTCGAGCAGGCGGCAACGGCCGTAGTGGCCGCCGCAGGCGAGGTACTCGGTTCGCACGGCCCGCAGGACCGGGAGTTCGCGTTGGCATCGGTGACGAAGCTGCTCACCGCGTACGCCACCTTGGTCGCGGTGGAGGAGGGCGCCATCGAGTGGGACCAGCCGGCCGGCCCGCCCGGATCCACCGTGCGACACCTGATCGCACACACGTCCGGGCTGGCGTTCAACGAGCACAAGGTGGTCGCGCCGCCCGGTGACCGTCGGCTCTACTCGAACGCCGGTTTCGAGGTGTTGGCGGACACCGTGGCGGCGGCGTCCGGCATCCCGTTCCCGGACTATCTCGCCGAGGCCGTCCTGGACCCGTTGGCCATGACCGCCACACGCCTGGCCGGTTCAGCCGGTTCTGGTTGTGTGTCCACCTGTGCCGATCTGGTTCGTTTCGCGGTCGAGTTGCAGGGGCCCAAGCTGATCGCTCCCGCGACGTTGGCTGAGGCGACGACAGTCGCTTTTCCTGGGTTGACCGGTGTGCTGCCGGGCCTGGGTCATCAGCGTCCCAATGACTGGGGGCTTGGTTTCGAGTTGCGGGACCACAAGAGTCCGCATTGGACTGGGGCTCGCAACTCCCCGGCTACTTTTGGCCACTTTGGGCAGTCTGGCACGTTTCTGTGGGTTGATCCGGTGGCTGGTGTTGCTTGTGTCGTTCTGACTGATCGGATTTTTGGGGAGTGGGCCAAGCGGGCGTGGCCGGCTTATGCGGATGCGGTGCTGGTGGAGTTGGGTAAGTAGCGGCAAGGTCACTCAATCTCCGGTATGGCTGGCCCCAACAGGTCATCAGCGTCCACAATGGTATAAGCATACCCTTGCTCAGCCAAAAACCGCTGCCGATGCGCCGCATAGTCAGTATCCAATGTATCCCGAGACACCACCGAGTAAAAATGCGCCTGACGGCCATCACCCTTAGGTCGCAAAAGACGCCCCAACCGCTGAGCTTCCTCCTGTCGAGACCCAAACGTCCCAGACACCTGAATAGCAACAGACGCCTCAGGCAGATCGATAGAGAAGTTGGCCACTTTGGACACGACCAAAGTCCGCAACTCCCCTTTACGAAAGGCGTCGTACAACTTCTCCCGCTCCGTATTCCGAGTGGACCCCTGCACAACCGGAGCGTTCAAGGCTTCGCCCAACTCATCCAACTGATCCAGATAAGCGCCGATCACCAACGTGGGCTCGCCTTCATGACGGTCCAGAATAGACTGCACCACCGGCATCTTCGTACGAGCAGTGGAACAGATCCGATACCGTTCCTCAGGCTCAGCCACCGCATACCCCAGACGCTCCGCGTCCGTCATCGTGACCCGAACCTCAATGCACTCGGCCGGCGCGATCCACCCCTGAGCCTCGATGTCACGCCACGGCACGTCATAACGCTTGGGCCCGATCAGCGAGAAAACGTCACCTTCCTGGCCGTCCTCACGAACCAGTGTCGCGGTCAGCCCAAGACGCCGCCGAGACTGCAGATCCGCGGTCATCCGAAAAACCGGCGCCGGCAACAGGTGGACCTCATCATAAATGATCAGACCCCAGTCCCGTGAGTCGAACAGCTCGAGATGCCGGTACTCGCCCTTGGTCTTCCGAATGATCACCTGATACGTGGCGATGGTGACCGGCCGAACCTCCTTGCGCTCACCCGAATACTCGCCGATCTCTTCCTCGGTCAGCGAAGTCCGGGCGACCAACTCACGCTTCCACTGCCGCCCGGCGACCGTATTGGTGACCAGGATCAACGTGGTCGCCTCGGCCAACGCCATCGCCGCCGCACCGACCAACGTCTTACCCGCGCCGCACGGCAGCACAACCACGCCGGACCCACCGGCCCAGAACGTGTCCGCAGCACGACGCTGATAGTCCCGCAGCTGCCAGTCCCGCTCGTCCAGCGCGATCGGATGATGTTCGCCGTCGACGTAACCGGCCAGGTCCTCGGCCGGCCAACCGACCTTCAGCAGGATCTGCTTGAGGCGGCCGCGCTCGCTGGGATGGACGAGCACCGTGTCCTCGTCGATTCGGTCGCCCAGCATCGGGTTGATCTTCTTGTTCCGCATCACCTCTTCGAGCACCGCGCGGTCCGACGTTGCCATGACCAGGCCGTGCGCGGGGTTGTTGACCAACGTCAACCGGCCGAACCTGGCCATCGTGTCGACCACGTCCACCAGCAGTGGCTGTGGCACCGGGTAGCGCGAGTAGCGGACCAATGTGTCCACCACCTGCTCGGCGTCGTGGCCCGCGGCCCGTGCGTTCCACAGCGCCAGTGGCGTCACCCGGTAGGTGTGGACGTGTTCGGGTGCGCGCTCCAGCTCGGCAAACGGTGCGATCGCGGTGCGGGTCTCGTCGGCGAGCGGGTGGTCGACCTCCAGCAGCAGGGTCTTGTCGGACTGAACGATCAGCGGTCCGTCGGACACGCGGGCTCCCCTCCAGGTGATATCTCACCCACCAGTGTGCCAAGTGCGGGGAGTCAGCGTCGGAGCTGGCGTGCCACCTCACTGCGGAGCCGGACGAATTCGGTGGACGCGCGCGTGATGATCTGGTCCCGTTCCCGTGGCAGGTCCACCTTCAGGGTGTCCACGACCGTGGTCGGCGCCTCGGACAGCACCAGCACCCGGTCGCCGAGGTAGACGCTCTCGTCGATGTCGTGGGTGACCAGCAGGATCGTCATGTCCTGCTCGTCGCGCACGCGCAGCACCAGGTCCTCGAGGTCGGCCCTGGTCTGGGCGTCCACCGAGGCGAACGGCTCGTCCATCAGCATCAGCGCCGGCCGGTAGGCAAGGGCCCGCGCGATGGCGACCCGTTGCTGCATGCCGCCGGACAGCTGCCACGGATGCTTGCGGGCCACGTCGGCCAGGCCGACCGCGGCCAGTGCCTCGGTCGCCCGTGTCCGGCGCTCCGCCCGGCTCAGCGACGTGCCGCGCAGCGGGAACTCCACGTTGCTCGCCACGTTCAGCCACGGGAACAGCGACCGGCTGTAGTCCTGGAACACCACGGCGAGGTCGCCGGGCACGCCACGGATCTGGTTGCCGTGCAGGTGGATCTGACCCTTGGTGATCTTGTGCAGGCCGGCCACCGACTTGAGCAGCGTCGACTTGCCGCAGCCGGACGGGCCGACGACGCACACGATCTCGCCGGCGTCGATGCGGAAGGACACCTCATCAATGGCGAGATGTGTCCCGTAGGTGTGGCCGAGCTCGATCACGTCCAGCATGGCCGCTTCATCCTTCCAGCAGGCGGGTGGAGTGGTGCCAGGCCAGGGCCTGGTTCTCGACGGTGACCAGCAGCCGGTTGAGTACGTAACCCAGCATGCTGACCAGCACGATGCCGGCCCACATCGTCTTGTAGTCGAACGTGTCCTTGGCGTTGGTGATCTGGTAGCCGAGGCCGTCGGTGCTGCCGACCAGCTCGGACACCACCATCAGGATCAGCGCGAACGCCAGGTTGATGCGTAGTCCGGCGAAGATCTTGGGGGACGCCGCCGGCAGCACGACGGACACGAGCCAGCGCACCCGGCCGATCCGGTAGGCCCGCGCGGTGTCCGCCTTGATCGGGTCGACCGACCGGGCCCCGACCACCGAGTTGAGCAGCACCGGCCAGATCGAGCCGAACACGATGGTGGCCAGCTGCATCGGCGTGCCGATGTGGAACAGCACGAGGAACACCGGCACGAGCATCACCGGTGGCACCGCCCGCATGAACGCGAGCACCATGCCCGTGTAGTCGGCGAGCACCGGGACCAGACCGATCACGATGCCGATCACGATGCCGGCCACGCTGGCGATCGCCCAGCCGCCGGCCAGCCGACCGATGCTGGGTAGGATGTCGGTATTGATGCCGCTGCCCAGGAACAGCCGGCTGGGCGGTCCGTCCAGCCACAACTGCTGTGCCTTCCGGACGATGGCCAGCGGTGTGGGGAATACCACATTGTTCGTGACCGTGGCGCCCCACTGCCAGACCAGCACGCAGATCGCGAACACCAGCCAGCGCTGGATGAAGGCGGTGAACCTTCCTCCCGCCATGCCGCCCCGGAGCTTGCTATTGGCGAACATCACGCGCACTTCTCGACCCAGGAGCACCAGCGGTGCTGCGCGCCCTGCAACAGGCTGTTGACCGCGGCGCCGAGGATGCCGGCCACCACGACACCGCCGAACACCATCGGCATGTCGCCGGACTGCTCGCCGTTGATCACGACGAACGAGCCGAAGCCGATGCCGGAGTTGCTCAGGAACTCGGTGCTGACGATGACGACCAGCGAGATCGCCGCGGACATCCGGATCCCGGTCAGCGCGAACGGCGTGACGTAGGGCAACCGGACCGCGAGCGCGGTGCGCAGCGGACCGGTGCGAAACGCCCGCGCGGTGTCCACGAACAGCGGGTCGACCTCGCGCAGGCCGTAGATGACGTTGAACAGGATCGGCCAGATCGAGGCGAACGTCGCGAGGATGATCTTGATCTGGGCACCGTCGCCGAACGCGACGAGCACCAGCGGGATCAGCGTGACCGACGGGATCGGCCGCAGCAGGTCGACCACCGCGCTGGTGGCGCTGCGCAACAGCGGCAGGCTGCCCAACAGCAGCCCGAGCGGCACGGCGATCGCGGTCGCGGCAAGTGTGGCGATCAGCCAGGCGAGCACGGTGGCGACGAAGTCGACGCGGAATTCCGCCTGGCCGAACAGCTGTCCGATCCGGCCGGCCACCTGAACCGGCCCTGGCACGAAGGTCGGGTCGATCAGTTTGAGCTGGCTGGCCAGTTGCCACAGGCACAGGAAGATCAGCAGCCCGATGATGCCACGGACGGATTTACGCATCCTGTCCTCGCTGTCCGAGTTCAGCGGTTGTAGAGCCTCGAAAGAGAGCCCGCTCAGTCACTGAGCCGGCCACCACGGTTCGGCCGCCGCGTCGTCTTCTCCCTGGAACGAAGCGAAGCGAGTGGAAGGGGAGAAGACGACGCGTAGAGGCGGCAGACCCCGCGCGCACCAGCGCGCCATGTCACAGCATTTACGACGCGGGTGGGGTTGCGACCACCATCGTCGACACGTCCAGGTGGTTCTGCAGCAGGCCGAAGGTCTGCATCAGGTCCGCCACCCGCTGCAACCGCTTGGCGTCCAGCGACGTCGGGTAGAGCGGCAGGTCCAGCAGCGCCGCGGTCTGCTTGTTGATGGTGGTGAACGTCGGGATCGTCTGCTCGACCAGCTTCCGGTTGGTCGCGTCGGCGGCACCCTTTTCCAGGGCACGCGCGAAGGCGGCGACCGTCTTCGGGTTCGCCTGCGCGAACTTCGCGGTGGAGAAGAAGCCGGCGATCGGCAGATTCGCCGTGGGGCCGGGGCCGAACAGGTCGACCACCGGGCGGGCGCCGATCTTCTCGGCGGTCAGGGTCTTGAAGGGTTCGAGCTGGATGGACCCGTCCACGGTGTGGTTGGTCAGGGCCTGCTGGGTGTCCGGGTGGTGCACCACGACCACCTTGACCTTGCTGGTGTCCACGCTGTTGGCCTGCAGGATCGCCTTCAGAGCCAGGGATGGCAGGTCATTCGGGGCATTCGTGGAGATCGTCTTGCCGCTCAGGTCCTGCATCGTCTTGATGCCCGAGCCCGGGTAGGTGGTCAGTGCCATGGTGCCGGTCTGGCCCTCGGATGAGTCGGCGACGATCTTGAAGTTGTTGACGTGCTGCGCCTGTGCCGCGAACAACGTGGCCCAGTTGCTCTGGCCGATGTCCTCGGCGCCTGCGTTGATCTCGGGCACCGCCTGGGTGCCTGATACGATAATCTTGATCTTGACGTTGAGGCCTTCCTGCTTGAAGTAGCCCTTCTGCAGGGCGATCTCCAGCGGGACGGTGTCGGTCACCGCGAGGGCGCCGACCGTCAGGTTGGGGTGCTCGACCGGACCGGCCGACGTGGTGCTGCCACTGGACGAGCTGCTCGAACCGTTCAGCAGGCTGCAGCTGGATACCAACAGCAGTGCCGGAACGGCGATCGCGGCGGCACTGAGCAGGTGCACTCTGCGCCGGCCAGGTCGGTCGGGGGTCGCGGTGGCGTCGGGGCGGAGCGCCATGGTCATGTGTCCTTTTCGGGGTGACGTTGCCGTGGATGGTTTGCCGTGTTACTCAGGGTGACGAGAGGTGCGAACGAGCTTGCCCGGCGCCGGCGATCGTCGGCACCGGACGGTTCGGATCAGTTCTGGACATTTGCATGACATTGGTCCGGACCTGCTCCGTCGCGCTGGGTGGCACTGTTGCCACCGGTCAGTTGAGTTCGCCAGCACGCCGTGCGAAACGGCACGTCGATCAGTTCCCGGCCGGCGAGCTGGGGGTGGTTGGCGATGTATTCGTGCGAGAAGTCGTCCAGCCGGGCACGCTCGGATTCGGACATCGCGAGGACCAGGCTGTAGGTGCCCAGCAATGCGACCACGTCCTGGGGGCTCATCGGCCGGGTCCACCGGACGACGTGCCGCCGGGGCGGCGCGAAAACGGTGTTCTCAGGCAACACGAAGACGCCCGGCGGCCGGTCAACGGGGTGGTTCTCGTCCGTCGCGGCGAACAGCTGGTCCATCCAGGGTATCGACTTGTCCTTGAGGTTCCAGGACACGGCCAGCACCCCGCCGGGACGCAGCACCCGCGCGATTTCCCGCGATGCGTTTTCCGGGTCGAACCAATGCCATGCGTCTGCGGCGAAAACCGCGTCGACGGAACTGTCCGGGAGTGGGATTTCCTCGGCGCTGCCGGGGAGTGCGGACAATCCGGGACACGAGTCGGCGAAAACGTCCCGCATACGTTCATCAGGCTCGATCGGATAGAGTTCGGGTATCCGTTCGGCGAGCATTCTGGAAAATTTCCCGGTACCCGCGCCGAGTTCGACAGCATTGGTGATTCCGGCACCGACCAACCAGTCGACAGCGAGCGCGGGCGTGGCGGAACGCAGCCGTTCGTATTCCGTCGCCGCAGTGCCGAAGGAGTGCGCGAGTGCGTTTCCTCGCAGTGCCATGAACCCTGGTCCTCGCCGTTAGGTTTGTCCTGACGCGTTGCTGTGGGTAACACTCGCGGCCTGGTGCCCGAAGCGTCAACTGTCAACGTTTCGTGCCACTCAGGCCTCCTGATTGATGACACCCAACGGGACCAGGAGCCTACCATCAGTACACAAGTAGACCTCTTGGTCCAATTCGATCGGCTGTTCGGTGGATGATGCTCCGCCAAGCGCGGTCGGAGCCTGTCACGAAGCGTGCTGGACCAGCGTGGGTGTGGTGCCGGCCGGTGCCGCCGATCCTTCCGCGAACATCTAACTAACATTCTTTTCACATGGCATCGGGATCGTAAACTTTCGCGCCGACGGCGGCGTTCGTCAGCCGTGCGAAGATGGGATCACTGGCGGCAAACGACCGGTCGACGGCTCGCGCCACCGCGCGGCCATACGCCGGATCGCGGCTCGATCACGACCGGATAGCGCCGGACGGCGTGTATCCGGCGGGTGGTCGAGTCGATACCGAGAGTTCGGATGTCCGAGCAAAACCCGGCGACGACCTCGGTTGCGGAGCGTGAGTCAAACCAAGTGAGTGTCAGCCGGTAGTGGCTTCCACGGGGTGAAGATGCCATGCTCTTGCGGTCGACTGACACTGAACGTGTCAACTCGCCGTGGTTTAGCCCTGCGGGCTGACATTGCAGGTGACATTCGATACCTTCTTGTGCGCGCGAGTTGGGGGCGTCGGAGCTAACTGGGCTACGAAGGTCGTCGCGGAGAGGTGACCAGGTGAGGGAGTGACCAGATGAGCGGGGCCGTTCGCGCCGCGGCGACTGCCGACACGGTTGTCGACGCAGTGTGCGAAACAGACTTTCCGGTCCTAGCCGCGGTAATTCCCGCCCGTGCGCCGCACGGCGTCCGACCGAGACACGCCAGAAACGTGACACCGGTGACACCATCCGCGACCGCCACTGCGGCCGCGCACTTCTTTCTGTCCGGTTCGTCCGGTAGCGTTCATGCGGGAGTGTGCTAGGCGTGCCAGGTAAGACGCGGCAGGACGGCTACCCCCCGTCCCCACAGGCCGGCCGCAGGTCGTACGGCGACCTGGACAGCAGCGACCCCGGCGACGCCGGGAGCTTCGGTAGCTCTGGCGCGATGAGCGCGATGGGCTCGATGAGCGGCAGCAGGAGCGCGCTGGACCCGGTCCCGTTCCGCCCCGGCGCCGGACCGTTGGGCCGGTGGCGCCTGCGCAACTGGCGGTTGCGCTGGAAACTGCTGATCGTGCTGCTGGTGCCGCTGGTCACCGCGCTCGCCCTCGGCGCGCTGCGGGTGACCACCCAGCTGCAGAACGCCGGCGTCTACAACCGGATCGAGCAGCAGCTCGCCCTGGGCAGCTCGCTGTCCGACGTGATGGACAGCGTCCAGCGCGAACGCGAGCAGACCACGCTGTTCGTCACGTCAGCCGGCGCGTCCGGCAGCCCGACCGGTGGCGCGGCGGCCGCGCAGGTCGACGCGGCGGTCGAGTCGTTCCGCCAGCTCGCCGCGACCGACGGCAACCTGGACCAGAACACCCAGACTTCGGTCAACAACTCGCTCAACGCACTCAGCGACCTGGCCGCGCTCCGCGCGTTCGCCAGCGGGACGAAGTTCCCCGAGGTCGACGTGCTGGCCGGCTACAACCAGATCCTCGACTCGCTGCTGCTGAGCACCCAGTTGCTCGTGGCCAGCGCGCCCGACCAGCGGGTCGACGTCCTGGCGCAGGGCCTGTTCAACCTCCGCCAGGCCAAGGAGCAGTACACCAGGGCCAACGCCATCCTGATGATGACGGTGACCCAGGTGCGGAACCCGGACGGCACCACGGCGACCCCCTGGACCTTCCTGCCCGGCACCGAGAGCCAGCTCAACACGGCCAACGCCCAGTTCGGCGCGTCGATCAGCTCCTTCAACAGCGGCGCGTCCCCGACCGACCGGCAGATGTACCTGGACACGGTGACCGGTCCCGAGGTGGACTCCCGCGCCCAGTTGCTGACCCAGATCCAGACCCGCGCCGACGCGAACCTGGGTGCCGCGCCGAACGTGCAGCCGACCACGGTGCAGGACGCCGGTGACGGCTCAGCCGGCCTGCTGCGCGACGCGGAACTCAACCTGAACTCCGAGCTCAAGAACCTCACCAGCAGCCTGGGGTCCGCGGCCAATGCCCAGGCGTTCCAGGACGGCGGGATCCTCGCCGGCGCGCTGCTGATCGCGTTCCTGGTGACCCTGATGGTGGCCCGGTCGCTGGTCCAGTCGCTGCGGCGGCTGCGGTCCGGCGCGCTGGAGGTCGCCCGCACCAAGCTGCCCCAGTCGG
>Ga0137385_10001184_pt1 | contig 21739 bp, 20 predicted proteins | sample SagtaG_FD_104921 | JGI IMG/M metagenome (GOLD analysis project Ga0137385, IMG submission 104921) | Vadose zone soil microbial communities from Sagehorn Ranch, Mendocino, California, USA - Sage2_R_80_16 metaG | ecosystem: Environmental > Terrestrial > Soil > Vadose zone | place: USA: California... | reverse complement strand
TTCCGGCACGCCGAGCGTGGTCAACGCATGAATGTCAGAACGCGCGACCCGCGAATGCAGAATATCGCCGACGATCGCCACGCGCAGGTTCGTGAAATCCTTCTTGTAGTGGCGGATCGTGTACATGTCGAGCAGCCCTTGCGTGGGGTGCGCATGACGGCCGTCACCGGCGTTGATCACGTGCACGTGCGGCGCGCAATGCTGGGCGATCAGATAAGGTGCGCCGCTCGATGCATGACGCACGACGAACATGTCGGCGTGCATCGCCGAGAGGTTGTTGATCGTGTCGAGCAGCGATTCGCCCTTGCTCGTGGAAGACGCGTTGATGTTCAGATTCAGCACGTCCGCGGACAAACGCGTCGCGGCGATCTCGAAGGTGGTGCGGGTGCGCGTGGAGTTCTCGAAGAACAGGTTGAACACCGACTTGCCGCGCAGGAGCGGCACCTTCTTCACTTCGCGATCGGTCACGCTGACGAACTGCTCGGCGGTGTCGAGAATGTGATTGACGATCGCCTTCGGCAAACCTTCGATCGACAACAGATGTTTGAGCTCGCCGTTTTTCGTGAGCTGCGGGTTGCCCCTTAGGAAGCCATAACGGAAGCGCTCGGTGGCGCTATCGGGTGAATCCTTCGGAGCCTGGGTGGCGGTGTTCATGGAGTACCTGCTTCAAATACGGGCTTCAACGTGATCGATGTCGATGCGGACTGCTTGCGATGGTTTTGGGCTATGCCAGCCCTTCGCGCGAAACGCGGTACGCCGCTGCCAGTCAATTACGGTCTTGCGCAACGCGGCGCAAAGCCGAGTTCAATCGACGCGTGCCTCGCGGTGTGAAAAGTGAAACGCTGCTGCCCTGCCACGCCGCCCTCTTCGCGGGCCAGCACAAGTGTGGCGTCGGCGGGCACGTTCACCACGCCGCCGACAAAGCGCGCCGCCACCGGCAGCTCGCGCCCGCCACGATCGGCCAACACCGCCAGCTCAACCGAGGCCGGACGGCCATAGTCATACAGTTCGTTCACCGCCGCGCGAATCGTCCGGCCGGTGTATAGCACGTCGTCCACCAGCACGATGCGGGACTTGTCGACGGAGAACGGCAGCGAGGTCGGGCTCGCCTGCGAATGCAGGCCTTTTTTCGCGTAGTCGTCACGATGCAGCGCGACGTTCACCACGCCGAAGCCCGGCAGGTTCAGGTCGCGCGCGAGCCGCTCGGCAAGCCATGCGCCGCCGCTATGAATACCGGCCAGCACGGCGCCTTCGGCACCGTCTTGCGCGGCGCCGAGCTTCTCGCCATACACCGCGCGAATCTGGTCGAGCAACGCGCGATAAAGCGCTTCGGCGTCAATGGAACTCATGATCGTCGGAAAGTCCGTCTAGATATTGCTGGAGGATGATGCTGGCGGCTTCGGCGTCGAGCATGTCGGCGCGGCCGTTGCCGGCGCGGATTCCCGCTTTCGCCTCGACCGACGAATAGCGCTCGTCGACCCACGTCACCGGCAGGTTGAAGCGGCCGTTCAGCTGATTGCCGAAGCGCTTCGCAAGCTGGGTCATTTCATGCGGCGTGCCGTCCGGGTGCATCGGCAAGCCGACGACCAGCGCGTCCGGCTTCCACTCGGCGATCAGCTTGCCGACCGCCTCGAACCGGTATTCGCGGCTGCGGTTCTGCACGATCACGAGAGGCCGCGCGTTGCGCGTCAGCGAATTGCCGACCGCCACACCGATGCGTTTTTCACCGTAGTCGAACGCAAGCAGCGTCGCCTCACGTCCGGCCGGCAGGTTCATGCGTGACCTGCCTCGCCCGACAGCATGGACAGCGAAATGCCGAGCAGCGCGAGCGCGGCTTCAAGACGTTCTTCGGCGGGCACGTCGAAGACGATTTTCGGGTCGGCTTCAACGGTGAGCCAGCCGTTTTTCGAAATTTCTTCCTCGAGTTGGCCCGCGCCCCAGCCGGCGTGGCCGAGCGTGAGCAGGAAACGTTCGGGACCGGTACCGCCCGCGACGGCTTCGAGCACGTCTTTCGAAGTGGTCATCTCGAGGCCGCCCGGCACCGACATCGACGAGGTATACACGTTGCCGTCTTTCGGATCGTGCAGCACGAAACCGCGCTCGGTTTGCACCGGGCCGCCAAAATACACGGGCACGTGGAGAAGGGGTTCGATCTCGAGCTTGAGATCGATACGACTGAAAAGCGCTTCAAGGTCGATATCGGTCGGCCGGTTGATGACGAGACCGAGCGCGCCGCGCTCACTGTGATCGCAAAGGTAGACCACCGTTCCGGAAAACGTCGGATCGGCCATGTTCGGCATGGCGATCAGGAACTGGTTGGTCAGATTGATGCGATCGGTACTCTTGGACATAGTTCGGATTTTAGCAAAGACGATGCGGTGTGGCGGGCTTTGAGCGTAGGACCGCGATGTATGCGATGAAGTGCGCCGCGAGCCATCGACGGCCAGTCAAGTTGCACTCTATCACGCACGCGAGCCTTGGCCACGATGCAGGTTAGCGGTTTTACGGCACGCATTTCGCGTGCCTTCCGGTTCGATCATTGCTCTCCTTCGTTGCTCCCTTTTCTTGCCGGCCGCGAGGCTCACCCGCATGCGACTCGCGACGGATACCGATCAGGCGCCGCCCTCCTCGATCGAGCGAGTCAACGCGGCCAGCGTGGCGCCGCCGGCCGGTGGAGCGACACCTGCGGCTACCTTGTGCAGCATCGCCCGCAACGCTTCGGCGGTCTGCTCGAGCGTGCTCGCCGCAGGCGCGCCGACAATCACGTGCTCGCGCACCGCCGGCGTCGAGACGCCCGCATGCGCGCGGCGGCGCCAGGCGAGCCCCAGTGCGTCGGCAAGCAGCGCTACATGGCCCAAGCCGAGCGCGCAGGCGGCGGCGCCGAGCCGGTAGGCGGCGTCGCCGGCTTGCAGCGCTTCACTCGGATCGGCTTTCTCGGGCTGGTCGGCCGCGCGGGCATGCTCGGTCAACGCGGAGATCGAGGCATCCGCCGTCTGCAGGAAATCTTCATAGGCGTGCGCGTTGACCGTCAGCACGCCCAGTTCGCGTGTCAATGCGTTGCGGGTGCCGCTGATCGACTGCGCCTGCACGGCGCCTGCCTCCCAGAGCATTTCTGATGCCAGCGTTCCCGCGACGTGCCAATCGACCGTCAAGCCATAGTCGTGCAGCACCTCGACCTGATCGACGTCTTCGGCCGCTGCGCCGAACAACGCGTAGTCGCGCCACAGCAGCGCCAGTGTCGCGCGCACCAGCGAGCGCGGCGCACGCTGGATGCCGCGCGTGTGGTCGGCCAGCGCGAGATTGCAGCGGGCATAGAAACGCCGCGCGTCGGTTTCTCCGGTGGCACGGCCGCCCGCGCGCAATGCCTTGACGCAGGCCTTGGCGAGGCGCCAGAAGTCGTACGGATCCGGGCCGGCGAGTTCGGCGAGCACGGCGTCGAGTTCGTCGAGCGCCGCGTTGGTGGCGGCCAGCGCGGCCGCGCTGCCGGTGTCCGGCTGCGAGCGCAATACCGGCAGAAGCGCGCGTTCGTAGCGGGCTCGCAAATGAGCCAACCGGTCGGCGGACTGGGCGTGAAACGACACCGGCGGCACGGGCCGCGAGCTGAGCGCGAGGTCTTCGAAAGCGACGGTGGAACCGGGCGTATGGTCGGCCAAATGCGAACAGAGCGCCCGATAGCGATCGAACAGCGTGGGCGAACAGGCCAGCTCGCGCAGATTATGACGCTCGAGCGCCGCGCGGAAATCACGCAGCGCCGCGCCGAACACGGGCCGCGTGCTGTCTGCCTCGGCCGGATCGCCCGCCGCCAGCGGCGAGAGCCGCACCAAGGCGTCCGCGAAGCGCTGCGCGCTCAGCCAGCCGGCCCCGCGCAACGCGTGCGACGCGCGCACCAGCGCCGAGGTGCTCTCGCTGTGCTGTTCGAACGCGAGGAGCGCCTCAGCCAGCGCAAGCTCCGCCGGACGGACGGCGCCGCCGCGCGGATTCGGCAAGGCATCGAAGGAATCAGGTGCGGCGGATCGGAGAGTCATGAGCAGGCGAGAGGAAGCTGACGGGCTGCCGTTTCGCGCCGCACGCAGACTGATCGGCTAACGCGCGAACCGGCGACAGGACAATGACAGATTACCGCTGCGACACGGCGCGATCGAGGACGTCTCGCGCCGACGCGGTGGGGCAGTACTCCTGGCGCAGCAAGCGCGTTCGATTCTGCGGACGCCGTTTGCGAAAGAAACGCCGCGCCGGCATTCGCCGGTCTGCCCTCCGACTTCAGATCTGGACCATCTCGAAGTCTTCCTTGCGCGCTCCGCATTCCGGGCAGGTCCAGTTAATGGGAACGTCCTCCCAGCGGGTGCCCGGCGCAATGCCTTCCTCCGGCAAGCCGGCTTCTTCGTCGTAAATCCAGCCGCAAATCAGGCACATCCAGCTTTGATATTCCATTCTTGTGTCGCGTCGTAGAGTCCGTGGAAACGGGAGCCATGATGGTACCGTGTTGCCGCCCCAATGCCTAGCAATCACAAACGCGCAATCGTAGTCTGCGGCGGCCTTTGGGTATGCCGGTCGCGTCGGCGCGCGCGTCACTCGCGACATCGTGCCGCCTGCCGCGCGCCGCCCGCCCGAGGCATTGCGCCCAGGAATGCGAAAAAACGCCCTCGCGACAGTTTAGGCCGCATAATTGAGCCGATTGCGCACTCTCTGCGCCTAAATACCGCTCCTTTTGTAAATTTTCATGCCCAGCGACACGCCTCCGATCGTCCTCACCTTCGGCCTCTCCGACCCCACTGGCGGCTCCGGCCTGCAAGCCGACCTGATGACTCTTGCAAGCATGGGCTGCCACGGCGTCACTGTGCTCACGGGCTACACCGTGCGCGACTCGGCCAGCTGCGACGAAGTCAACGGGCTCGACCCCGAAGTGGTCGCGACCCAAGCGCGGATGCTGCTCGAAGACATGCCTATCGCCGCGTTCAAGGTCGGCGCTTGCACGCGCGCCGAAGTGGTCAGCGCAATCGCCGAAGTGGTCGCCGATTACGACGACATTCCGCTGATTCTCGCCCCCGACTTCACACTCGACGACGAACACGTGCTCGCCGCCGACGAACTGCGCGAAGCGATTGCCGACCTGCTGGCGCCGCAAACCACCCTGCTGGTCGCCGATTCGACCACGCTGCTCGCCCTTGCCCAGCCGGATGGCGACGCCGAAGCGCCGAGCCTCGACGCCGCGATTTCGCACCTGCTGTCGCAAGGCTGCGAATACATTCTGTCGACGGAAACCGGCACCCATCGGCTCGTCAATACGCTGTTCAGCGAAGACGGCCAGTTGCGTCAGGATATGTGGGACCGTGGCAGCCATCGGATCATGGGGCTAACCGATACACTGGGAGCCGCCATCGCCGCGCTGCTGGCCAACGGCCAGGAACCGGCCGAGGCCGTGCGCGAGGCGCAGGAGTATCTGTACCAGGCAATGCGCAGCGCATTCCGGCCGGGCATGGGCGCGTATATGCCAGACCGGTTTTTCTGGGCGCGCAGCAGCGACGACGAAACGCCGCCCGCGGCCGGCAAGGACGCGGCGCCAGGCGAAGCACGGCATTGAGATTCGTGCGGAGCGTCTGCTGACAAGCGCCACACACGCTCCTTGTTCATGGTGCGCATGGCTAGAACATAGGTTCTTGGATCGCTTCGTCGCCAGGTCGTTACACGCCCGGGCACCATCACTAACCCGCATCCGTGCGGGTTTTTCTATTTGAAGCACCTAATTGCGCTTTGCCATCGGCGAACAAATCGCGGCTATAGCGACGTAAGAAAATGTTGTATTGCGTAATCAAACGTTACAACCCGGAACGGTTTTGTCACGCTACACTTATCAGATCGTAAATCTGCCATGTATCGCCAATGTTTTTGCCCGTCTTTTTCATTCATTCTCCGGAGAACGGGGGATCGACCACTAGTGGCTTTTTTGATTTGAATAAAAGCAAAGATCGGTTCGCCAACTTTGAATGGGATCCGCAACGGCCCGAAGGCCGGCGGGCAAAGCTTCTGGCAACGAGCAGTGGCGGCAGCCACCAATCCGGCGGCAATCACAGCAGCCTGAAGAGCGCTGTCAACTACCGTGCGATTCTGCCGTTTTATTCCAGAACAAACATGATAAGTGGCTCGCAAAAAAACATGGGCCGTTTGAGCCGAGCAACCAAAGTAAATTCCGTCCAGGACAATAGCTTTGATTCCGAACTCTTTCGTCATGCCAATCGTAAGATCGAAAGGCATGTGATCGAATCGGGCCGCGTTTTCTCGAAAGCTCCGCAATTCGTTCAGGTCGTTCGGGCCGAGATAAATCGACTCGAGAATCCACACGTTCACAGCTCGGCCGTTTTTGGCGTGGGCGGTCGTGGGCGCGCGAATCTCGCGCCCACGATGGCACTGTGCCTGAGCCCCGGGGGGGCATGACAATGGGACGATCTCATGCTTTCGTGCAACGTTGCCACGGTGCGATTACCGCTGAAGACAGGATACGGATGTTTCGTCAAAGGCCAATCACGATCTGGCTCACCGGTCTGTCAGGCGCGGGCAAGTCGACCATCGCGTTCGCCCTCGAACAACAACTCGTATCGCTAGGGCACGCGTGCTATGTGCTTGATGGCGACAATATCCGCCACGGCTTGGCGTCCGACCTCAGCTTCGAAAAGAAAGATCGGCGCGAAAACATTCGCAGAGTCGCACACGTCGCCCAGTTGATGAACGACGCGGGCCTCATCGTCATCACGGCGCTCATTTCTCCGATGCGTGAAGACCGGACCATGGCGCGCGAGATCATCGGATCCGGCAAATTTATCGAAACCCATCTCTCCGCGCCTGTCGACACGTGCGCTCGCCGCGATCCGAAAGGCCTCTATGCGAAAGCCAAGGCGGGAGAAATTCCTTCGTTTACCGGCGTGTCGGCGCCGTATGAAGCCCCGGCCAACCCAGAGTTGCGGATCGACACGGCAACGTTGACGCCGGAACAAAGCGTGGCGGACATATTCGCCTACTTGCGCGAGAACTGCCTCGCCGTGAATTTCGACCGCGAAGCGGCCTCCTGATACCAGGGCGCCAGCGCACACTGCCGCCCCAAAGAAAAAACCCGCAAGGCTGTTAGCCATGCGGGTTTTTTCTTTGGAAAGCACGCCTCGCGGCGCACTTCCCCATGTATTCCCAACTGAGCCTCGTAACGAGGCCCAACCGGAATTACATGTCCATACCCATGCCACCCATGCCGCCGGGCATACCGCCGCCCATCGGAGCATCTTCCTTCGGCAGTTCGCACACAGCTGCGTCGGTGGTCAACAGTAGGCCAGCGACCGAAGCTGCGTTTTGCAGCGCCGTGCGCGTCACCTTCGTCGGGTCGACAACACCAGCGTCGACCAGGTCGACGTACTCGCCAGTTGCTGCGTTGTAGCCGTAGTTGCCCGTGCCAGCTGCAACAGCAGCCACCACGACGCTGGCTTCTTCGCCACCGTTCGTGACGATCTGGCGCAGCGGCTCTTCCATCGCGCGCAGCACGATCTTGATACCTGCGTCCTGATCGGCGTTAGCGCCCTTCAGGCCAGCGATTGCCGTACGTGCGCGGATCAGCGCGACGCCGCCGCCAGCCACGATGCCTTCTTCCACAGCTGCGCGCGTTGCGTGCAGTGCGTCTTCGACACGTGCCTTCTTTTCCTTCATTTCAACTTCGGTCGCAGCACCGACCTTGATCACTGCAACACCGCCAGCCAGCTTGGCGACGCGTTCCTGCAGCTTTTCACGGTCGTAGTCCGACGTTGCTTCTTCGATTTGCGTGCGGACCTGCTTCACACGTGCTTCGATGTTCGCACCTTCGCCGGCGCCGTCGATGATCGTCGTGTTTTCCTTGCCCACTTCGATGCGCTTCGCCTGGCCCAGTTCAGCCAGCGTTGCCTTTTCGAGCGTCAGGCCGGTTTCTTCAGCGATGACTTGACCGCCGGTCAGGATCGCGATGTCTTCCAGCATGGCCTTACGGCGATCGCCGAAGCCCGGAGCCTTCACAGCAACCGTCTTCAGGATGCCGCGGATGTTGTTCACCACCAGCGTAGCCAGCGCTTCGCCTTCGACGTCTTCAGCGATGATCAGGAGCGGACGGCCAGCCTTCGCGACTTGTTCCAGCACCGGCAGCAAATCGCGGATGTTCGAAACCTTCTTGTCGTGCAGCAGCACGAACGGGTTTTCGAGCACGGCAACTTGCTTGTCCGGGTTGTTGATGAAGTACGGCGACAGGTAGCCGCGGTCGAATTGCATACCTTCGACAACGTCCAGCTCGTCTTGCAGCGACTTGCCGTCTTCAACGGTGATGACGCCTTCCTTGCCGACCTTGTCCATCGCTTCAGCGATACGGTCGCCGATCGACGAATCGCTGTTTGCCGAAATCGCGCCAACTTGAGCGATTTCCTTGTTCGTCGTGCACGGCTTGCTGATCTTGCGCAGTTCTTCGATAGCGGCCGTCACAGCCTTGTCGATACCGCGCTTCAGGTCCATCGGGTTCATGCCCGATGCAACATACTTCATGCCTTCGCGGACGATCGACTGAGCCAGAACCGTTGCGGTCGTGGTGCCGTCGCCTGCGTTGTCACTGGTCTTGGAAGCGACTTCCTTGACCATTTGCGCGCCCATGTTCTGGAGCTTGTCTTTCAGTTCGATCTCTTTCGCGACCGAAACGCCATCTTTCGTGACCGTCGGGCCGCCGAAGCTGCGTTCCAGGACAACGTTGCGGCCCTTCGGACCCAGCGTGACCTTCACAGCGTTCGCGAGGATGTTCACGCCTTCAACCATCTTGGCACGGGCGGAATCACCGAATACGACGTCTTTAGCTGCCATCTTCTAACTCCTTGAATTCTTGGGATATAACCGGGGAAGTAGCGACTCGCGCTTACTTCTGCACCACGGCCATGATGTCTTCTTCGCGCATGACGAGCAGTTCGTTGCCGTCGACCTTGACGGTCTGGCCTGCGTACTTGCCGAACAGAACGCGGTCACCCACCTTCACGTCGAGCGCGATGGATGCGCCCTTGTCGTCACGCTTGCCCGGGCCGACTGCCAGAATTTCGCCTTGATCCGGCTTTTCCGCTGCGGCTTCGGGGATCACGATGCCCGACGCGGTCTTGGTTTCTTGATCCAGACGTTTGACGATCACGCGATCATGCAAAGGACGAAGGTTCATACATACTCCTCTCTTGATTGAGACTGAAGAACGCTGAGAAAACCCAGTTGGCTGAGCCAACCGGCGATGTTGTTAGCACTCTCGTGCAGCGAGTGCTAATTATATGGACGGGTGGTGACAAATTCAAGAAGGGATGCGGCGATTGTCGAGATTCGCTTAACTTTAAAATTTGGCCGCTCGGATCCGGATTCCGCCGCGCGCCGGTGGAGCGCTGAATCGAAAAATAGCTATTCTAAAACATGCACTTAGCGATTTTCCGGGCGAGCACGGGCGGAGATCGGGCGACGATTGTTCCGACGTGGAGCACGCTGCTGCTGAGCGCTGAAGTGCTTACACCAGGGAAATCCCTTGCAGCGCGGCGTTCTTCCGCAACGCCGGAAACGTCGTAGGCAGGCGCGTGATGTGCCCGACGTTTTTCCTTCTCGCCTCGAATCGATCCTATTCTTGACGGCCTGTGCCACCGAGTCATCTGGTAACCAGACGTGACACCGCGCGCCGCGCCTCACTTTTTCGTACGTGCGCGCACCGAGTTCTCGGCCAGCCACTTGAGCCGCTCGCAGTCTGCTTTAACACGGGATGCGAAATCGGCGGGGTTGCCAAGGCGCAAGGCGCTCATCTGGCTGTCCTCGTCCTCTCCCTTGCGCCAACCTGCGTCCCAGTGCCTGTCGAAGTCGGATGCTTGTTGCTGCGCTCCCCTGACCCGCTCTTTGTAGCCGCGAATACGCTCGGGGGATGTACCGCAGAACTTCTGGGCGAAATGAGCCCGCTCGCCGGCGATCTCCACATTTGCGCTCGCTGCTTCCTCGCCCGCCACGCTCGACCCGGTTAGTGCCGCCGACAGCAAGAGCACGGATGCCGCCGCGAACAGCACTCGATAGCAGCACTGCCTTTCGTTCATGTTTGCCTCCTGCCGCTCATTACTGCGCACGCGCCGAGCCGCCGCCGCACGCCCTCAACACAGCACCGCGGTCCAGCCCAACGACCTCCAACCAACCGGCATGTGAAATCCATGCACCGGCCGGCGCGCCGACCTGAACACTCGCGGCAAGACGGCCCGGGCCTTCGCGTTTCTATTGAACGGTGTACCCGCGCCCTTGCATGCAGGCTCCATAGGCATGCCAATAGGTGGCCATCGTGTTTTGCTTGCCCGTTTGCGCGGCCTGCGCCTGCGCGGCATGCTGCTGACGGCTGCGCGCACCGCCCGCGAGCGCGCCGGCCGTCGCCCCGACCGCCGCGCCATGGCCCGCGTCGTTATGACTTACATCGCCAATGATTGCCCCGGCTGCCGCGCCTCTCGTGGCGCCGCCCACTCGCGCGCCGGTGGGGCCCTGAGGCGGCGGCGGCGCCTGTGCCACGGCAACGGGATCGATGCCGGTGCTCTGCTTCGCCCATCCGTAACACGCGCCCTCGTCGTCCTGCTGCTTCTGGGGACTTTGACCATGCGCCGGGTACACGGCGGGTTTCTGGGCAAACGCGACCGTGCCAAGACCGAGTAAAAGACAAATCGCAAATCGCTTCATGGCATTCTCCAATGCATGAGTTATCGACGGACGACGCCGGAATGAAAATTCCGTAAATCACGGAAATGACAATCCGTAGTCAACCGAAAAAAATGCCATTTATTCAGGCAAGCTCATTCACACGAATTCTGAAAAATTCGTGGACTTTATAACTGAGATTCTTCACGAAATTAAATCGCGGACTATCGCAATGGTGCGCCACTCGGCGATGCAGGAGCAGCAGCAGGAAGAGAGGCCATACGACGTTCCCTGGTAGAGACGTTGCAAGCGCAGAGCAAACGCTGGTGCGGTTGACGAGGCGCTTGTCCAATCGTCAGACCGTCCGCAGCTCTTAGGGCATGTTAGCAAACGGCCAGGTCAACATCAAGGCTGAATGTACTGCATCGGAATGCGAAATAGCCGGTCGCATCGTGGATGAAAACCGGCAACGAAAGTGCCACGAAAACGCTAATAGCGGAGGCAAATCAATGCATTGCGTCGATCAATTTATATTTTCAGCGTCATGAAAAAAATGGCGGCATTGTTTAAGCGAATTGCGATGTAAATTCTGTTTTTCTCCCCCTCAGCGGCAGCATGTCGGCGAAAAAGGCTTTCCATCGACGTGCAGTGGTTGGAACACCGGCATCTCCCGGCAGATACGGCGCCAGGGATTGCCCCTACGCGTTGGCAACCTGTCCACCTGTTTATGCAGATATGTCGTGATTCGACTGCAGGATGGCGTTTTCTCGCGCTATGCAGCGCGTCGCGGGGGCAATGCACGGTGTTACGCTCAGGCAAGCAGCCTTCGCGGCAGTGAGCCGCCGTTCAGCGGCAGAATCAACAGCCATCAGAACACACCGCGAAGTGCGATTGCCGGCGAACGGCGAAACATCGCTGCGGGAGCGACTGCGATGGGATTCAAAACATATACCGTACTGACGCTAGTGGTGTTTAGCAGTGCTGCCTTCGCGTGGCAGCCGCTCACCTATCCAATCCGAAGTCAGGGCGCTTACCAGCGCAGCATCGACACCGCGATGTGCTACGCAGCGGCGAACAAGCAGACCAAGGTCAACATCGCTCGCGAACCGCAGATTCCGCCGCGCAAACCGGCTGCCGACAAAACTTCGTCGACTGGTGCGCCGTCGCGTCCGCCATTGCCTCCCAGCAGCTTCTCCGCCACGCCGATGGGCGCGAGCATGCCGTCCGCCGCGACCGCGCCTGGCGCAAACGCGCCCGCGGCGAGCGCGACAACGGCAACGGCAACGCCTGCTTCGGCGACCAAGGCCGCGAGCGCAACCCCGGCAAGCGCCCCGACAACGACTACCACCGCGGCATCGGCAACCAGCACGGATAACGGCGCCTCGGAGACAGCCGCGGCCAGCGCGCCACAGACAATCGCGGGGTCCAATGTGAAGCTGCCGCCGCTGCCGGCACCGGAACCGCCAATGACACAGTATTGGGCCGCGTATGGCGCGTGCATGCAAGCTCGGGGTTACGTCGTCGCACAGTAAAGTAACCCCACTTGCAAGCCTCGTTGCCGTGCCTTGTTCTTCTAGATTGTGGCGCCGGCATTCGGCGCCCGTTTGCGACACGGCAATGCTTAGCGACATTACTTCCGATCATCACGATTCCCCCCATTGCGGGCACTGCGGTGCACCGCTAGCCGGCCGCTTCACGCCTTGTCCTTCGTGCCAGGCGCGTACGGCCGACTCGCTCGGCGCGCGTCTCGCGCCGCCGCCGTCCCTGAATGTTCCGCTGAACGACACTTCGCCGATGCTTGCGACCCGGCTGCCGGCACGCAGGATCTGGAGCCCCTCCTCGCGAGCCCTGGTCAATCCCTACGACGTCGCCGAAGAGCCCGTGGTCGCCGTGTCCGCGTATCAGAGACTGCGCCAGCCCATTGCAATAAGCGCCTCCGCGTTGGTGGTGGCATCCGCCGTGTACCTGGGTTTCATCCACAGCGACGACTCGAGCGTCGGCGCCCCGATCGCCGTATCCGGCAAAGTGACGACGCAAACCGTCAAAGCGCCGATTGCCGCCGCTCAGCGGCCCACGCTCAACGCCCAGCGGCCCGCGCCCGCCGCCGCGCGTCCGGCGCCCGTGCAGCCGCCGCCGATCCCGCCACAGGCCGCCGCGCCACCGCCGCCCGCACGCCGCGTGGTGGCCGCCGCGCCCCCGCCCAAGCGCACACCCGGCACGAAAACAAACGATCAACCGGACAAGCTTCCCACGGATGTGTCGAGACATCTCAAGGCGGCGCGCGCGAATCTGGAACAGAACAATCTTTCGGCGACAAAAGCGCGCCTCGCGGCGGCCGTCGCCGTACAGCCGGACAACCGCGACGCCCGGAGCATGCGCTCGGCCCTGAACACGCGCGAACAACAGCGCGATGCGCTGCTGAGCCTCGCGCGCGCCTGCGGCTATGTCTCGCGGTGGACATGCATGTGGCACAACGCCAGCAACGCGCTGCAGATCGACTCGAGCAGCAAGGAAGCGCAGCGGCTCGCCACGCTCGCCATGCACGAGTCCGCGTTCGAGAACGCGCCGCCGCCCGCCGAACCCGCGCCGGACCCCGCGCCGGATATTCGCGACCTGACCAGCCATCATTGATAACGCGGCATCGCGCAACAGCACCGCGGGTGCACGGCGCGGCGGATAGTCGATCGTTCACGTGAACACACGTGAAGCAGGCGCTTTCCCTACCTTCCTTGAACGCGATCGAGCGGCAGCGTACGATGAGGAACGTCCCTTGCCGTGCGCTGAATATGCCCCGATCTCGAGACAGCCGATCTCCGGAAACCGACAAGCCCGGCAGCGTCTCGAATCACCTCATTAAACGCAGGACGTTGCTGAGCCTCGTCGGCATGTCGGCACTGGCTTCAGCCACCGGCGCGCTTCTGACAGGCTGCACGATGACTCGCGACGCACGAATCGACGGCATCGTCTGGCAACCGGATAACGCAACCGCGAATCCGTCAGGCAACTGGGACCTGCTCGGCGCGAACGATCTGCTGATTCAGTGGAGCGCCGTCGACGACCACGCGTTCATTCCCGGCACCGATTTGCCTGATGCACCTCTAAAACCCGACCTCGCGCGCATCGGCAAAGAGCCTTGGGCGAGGAACGTGATCCTCGGGCTCGCGGGCTATCAATCCGAAGCGCGCTCCCGCGCGAGCGTCGCCAAACTCGTCGAACAGTCGTTGAAAATTGCGCGCGCGGCCGTGCCGCTGCATGTGGTCGGCTACTACTTCCCGGTCGAAGTCGATCCTTCGTGGGCGGATGCGCCGCGTCTTGCCGGCAGCCTGCGCGCGCTGCCACGGCCGTTGTGGATCACCGTCTACGACAGCACCAACATTGGAGCAAAGCCCCTCTCGGACTGGCTCGCCACATGGCTGCCCGCAGATATCGGCATCTTCTTTCAGGACGGTTGCGGCGTGTACGCGCGCGAACCCGGTGTGGCGCGCGAGTATCTCGACGAGCTCGTCGAGCGATTGGGGAAAGACCGCGTGCGCGTCATCGCCGAAGCCTTCCGCGTCTCGACCCCGAACACGTTCCGCTCAGCCAAGGCGGATGAATTGCGGCCGCAAATACAGGCCTATCGAGGCTTTCCGATTTTTCTGTTCGACGGCCCGCACTATGTTTCAGACGCGCTCATCAAGGCGCTTGCGCCCGATGCCGCGGCAGGAAAAAGCCTGTAACGCATCGCACAGTTGCGAGGTTTTGCTCACCTGGGCGGCTCGGCGGGCACCCACGCCGTGCCTTCCCACTTGCGCCATACCTTGTCGGGGCCAAGCTGGTATACATTGCCCTCGTCATCCGTGAACTGCTCGACGACGGCAGCCGGCGGCGTCCCAAACCCTTGCGCGAGACGCGGCACGGCGCCATTCACACCATACAGCTCCTGCGGCGCGTCCGCGAACGTGGCAGGCGCGCGAACGGCTTGCGACGATTGCGGCAGTTCATCGGGCGCCCCGCCACCGCCGCATGCCACCAACAGCAAACCTGGCAGAATCCAGCCTGGGGCATGTTCTTTCATCGCAATCATTCGGAATCCCCAATGATCGGCATGCGAGCCCGCTCGCACCCCAACGAACAGCCGGGGCAATCCATCACGCCCCGGCGCGACCACCTGTTCGCAGGTCCTACTGCACGGTACTCGGATCGACGAACGTAAATCCCAGGCCGGTGATGCCCGTCATGATGGTCTTGAAATCAGCGAGACCCGGCGTGCCGAGACCGCTTTCCAGCCAGAACGGGTGAAAGAAAAACGACGCGAATCCGTCCCTGATCGTCAGCGCGTATCGAGCATTGGTCAGAATGTCCTGCGCCGTGTACGTCAGGCAGGAAAACGGATCGATGGCACAAATGTTGTATTCCACATTGCCCAGATTTTCCGGAATGATGAATTGTCCGTAATAGTCCGACTTGATGATATACGGAAAGAACTGGCCCACTGAAAAGTCGTGATTGGGCGCGGTCGAATTCAGGTTCGGCGAATCCGACGTGTAATACACCACGCGCTGATAAGTCTTGGTAAAGAGCGGCGGCACGGCTTTCATCGCAAGCGGCGAGGACTGGTAGTGCGGCGCCTCCCATGCAAACGGCCTATAGCCGCTGCTGGTCAACTCCAGCAATCCCGACGTGAGCCGCGCCGACGCCCACTGCGTGGAGTCTTCGTCGACAGGCCGGTTGCCGGTTGCGTACCAGAACTCGTAGTCGTTGCCCGACACGGCATTCTCGCGGTTGGGCGTCGCATTGTACTGATGCGTATAGCCGTGCATCAGGATCTTCCCGCCACGCGCGAGCGCGTAGTTGAGCGACTGCTTGAGCCCGGTCGCCTGCGCGAGCCGGATGGTTTGCGGCACACCGCCGTTATACGCGCCGAGCGGGTCGGTATAGACCGGAATGGTCGCGATCGAGAACGGCCGCTTCACCGAGAACAGATAATCGGTGAGGGACTTCATCGAGCTCACGGTGGTCGTTGCATTCACATCCTCGAGCCGCACCAGCGCGCGGTGCTGCACAGGCGCATTGCTCTGCAGAATGTCATGCAACATATCGCAGATCACCAGGTAGCGGTCGCGCGGCCCAATGTAGGAAAGCGGAATATCCGCGAAATACCAGAAGTTTCCCGAGCGAACCACGTAAGGGGCGACCTCGCTCGTCTGGCTGTCCTTGATCGTGACGAGCGTCGACGCCTTGGTCGGATCGGCGATCGCCGTCACGCCGATATCGGGGTCCGCACTGACCGTGCCCGACGCTGCGTCGAACGCGTAGTACTTCACCATGTTCATGTTCTTGTAGGCGATCGTGTTGAAGAAGTCCGGCGTGGGATTACTGGAACTGGGCGTAGTGCTCAGGCCGCGCAAGCCGCTAAACGATATGCCGGTACGAGGCGTGAAATTGTAGGTGGGATCCCACGCCAGCGACCAGATGTTGTACTTGAACCAGACAACGGTTTTCGTGCTCGCGGCGACATCCGCGAAAAAAGCCGGTGGGATCGGATTGGCGTAATAGCTGCCGACATAAAACGTCGCCGTGTAGGCAGACATTTTGCCCGCCACGTAGCTGTTGACAGGCGCGAGATCGACCTTTGTGTTGAAGTGGCCGAGCAGGTTGCGCAGCATGATCGCGTACGCGAGGCCCAGCTTCGTATATTGATCGTTGGGCGGCGCGTCGTACAGCACCAGCACGTTTGCGGTGGTGATCTGCGCCTCGGCCAATTTGGGCACGCCGCCAAACAGGACCGCGGCCACCAGAGTGATGACAAACAAGATGCGTTTCATGGCAATGCTCCGGTCCAGGCTACTGGCGTAAGAAGGTGCCGTCGGCGCGATAGAACTTGCCGAGGTGGGTGTTGGCGATGGCGCCGTGGCCGCGTTCCGCGCTGGCCGTTTCCGCTTCCGATACGCCCGGCGAGATGCTCGTCACGACGGGCGGGCGTTCGGGCGGCGTCACCTTGCCGCCCTTGGACACCGGCGACGGCTTGCGGCCGAAGATCTGCAGATTCGGCGTCACGGCCAAACCACCGGGACGGCTCACGCTCGGGTCCGACATGACGGAGGCCGCCGGCGGCTGGGCGAGCGCGGCGCCGCTCCAGCAACAGGCCGCCGCCAGCGCGGCGGCGGCCATGAGATGTGCCGATTTCATGATGCTTCTCTCCTTGCCCACCTGAGCGGCCGCGCTAACGCGTTCCGTCTGGCGGACGTTGATGAAACGGTTAGGCCGCGCGCGCGTCGGCGTCGTCCGCGTCGGCGACGCGTGTGACCGAGGGTGTGGCGCGAGGATGAACTGCTGCAAGTTCAGCAAGTACAGGAACGATGATCCCGGTGGACGACGCACCGGCGATGCCGCTCATACCGGCGTGCGCGCACGCCGGCGCCGGTGTGCGCGATCTGTTGCCGCGTACGGCGAACGCGGTCTCCTTTTCGAGCGCGGCGATGATCCGCTCGCATGCGTGGCCGTCGCCATAGGGATTGGTCGCACAAGCCATCTGCCGATAGGCGTCTTCGTTATCGAGCAACTCCGAGGCGGCGCCGAGAATCGTGCCGATATCCGTACCCACGAGGCGCGCGGTTCCCGCTGCGATCGCCTCCGGCCGCTCGGTCGTATCGCGGGTGACGAGAACCGGCTTGCCGAGCGCCGGCGCTTCTTCCTGAACGCCGCCCGAGTCCGTGATCACGAAATGCGCGCGTGACATCAGGAACACGAACGGCAGATAGTCCTGCGGACCCGTCATGAGGATGTTCGGCAGCCCGGACAGAATCTGTTCGGCCGGAACGCGCACGGCGGGATTCAGATGGACCGGATAGATGATCTGCACGTCGGGATAGCACGACGCGAGCATGCGCAGCGCGGTGCAGAATTGCCGGAACGGTTCGCCGAAACTTTCGCGCCGGTGTCCCGTGACGAGAATGATCCGGCGTGACCAGTCGATCGACGGAAACCGGGCGGCCATTTCGCCGGCGAGTCGCGGGTCGGCTTCCAGCCGCTTCGTCACGCCGATCAGCGCGTCGATTACCGTGTTGCCGGTCAGCACCACGCCGCTCTCGCATACGCCTTCGGCAATCAGGTTGTCGCGCGCCAGCGCGGTGGGTGCGAAGTGCCAGGTGGAGACGGAGTCGGTGAGGCGCCGGTTCAACTCTTCGGGCCAGGGCGACCACATGTCGCCCGTACGCAATCCGGCTTCGACGTGACCGATCGGAATGTGCCGGTAAAACGCGGCCAGACTCGCCGCGAGCGTGGTGGTGGTGTCGCCGTGCACGAGCACTGCATCCGGCATCGCCGCTTCATAGACATCGCCGATGCCGCTTAATATGTTGCAGGTGATGTCGGTAAGTGTTTGCCGGTTGCGCATCAGATCGAGGTCGTGCTCGGGCACGATGTCGAACAATGCGAGAACCCGATCGAGCATTTCGCGATGCTGTGCGGTTACGCACACGCTGATCTCGAAGCCGGGGCGCTCGCGCAACGCACGCACGAGCGGCGCCATCTTGATCGCCTCGGGCCGCGTGCCGAATACAGTCAGTATCTTCTTCACCTTCGTCCTCCTGGGGAATGCATTTAGAACCACAGGGTCGCGCGTACCACCAGGCCGCGCGCGCGTTCCGCCGATGTCAGCGGGAAGCGATACTGCACGGTGATGTCGAGCCAGCTGGCGGGCGCGCGGTAACGTGTTTCGCGAAACCAGTAACGGATCTGGATGCCCGGACCGATACCGATGGCGGTTTGATTGACCGCCTTGTTGTCGTGATCGCCCGCAATGGCGACGTGTGGATAGACCGTGAGCCGGTCGCTGATCGGCGGCACCACCCACGTATGGCCGTAGCGCAACTCGGAGTAAATGATGTAGCGGCCCGCGTGCATGAAATACGCGCCCTCCACATAGGCCTGCCAGCTTCGCCAGCTCGGTTCGGTGACACGCAGATCGGTGCCGCCTTCCGACGAATAGCCGAGCCTCAGCAGCCAGTCGTTCATGGAGAGGCTGCCGATCCTGACGAGCCGTTCCGCGGTAAGCACGACATTCTGGTCGGCGATCGGTTTGTAGCGCGCGCCGACTGAACCCTGCAGCGTCGGCGCGCCCGTGACGGCGCCCGAGCCGTCATAGGCGGTGCCGTAGCCGCGCACGAAAAACTGCAGGATGCGGCCGTTCCGATAGCCGATCTTCGGCGGCTGCCAATACGCTTCCAGGCCGGGCTGCAACACGTTGACGTTGCCTTCAGGACCGAACGCGGAGCTTTGATACGGCACGCTCACCTGGAACCCCCAGGTGCGTTCGAGTTGCTCGACCTCCCGCTTGTAGCCGAAGCGCCGCTGCGCATCGAAGCTGCGCTCGGTATCGTCGGCGTCGATGCTCTTCTTGAACAGTTCCACCGAGCGGTCGTTGTCGCCCGTGCGCTTCGCCGCATAGGCCGCATCGGCATAGTTGCCGGCCTTGCCCACGCCCGCGTCGAAACCGGCCTGGAAGTATTCGAGCGCCTCTTCGTCCTCGCGATTGCGCAACAGGTCGTACGCGTGCTGCAGTTTCTGGCGCGCGGCGTCGTCCTGCTCCTGCTTTTGCGCGGAATGCGCCTCATCGATCAATGCCTGCGCATAGGCGCGCTCCTGATCCGTGGACGCATGAGCGAGCGCCAGTTCCGCCGCCTGTACCGCCCCCTCGCGATCCCCGTTCATGTGCCGGATCTGCGCGACGCGCAGTTGGATCGCCGCGTCAGGATCGGCCATAAATGGTTCAAGCGCCTCGCTCGCCTGGTCGGCGCGGCTCGCCGCGAGCGCGCTATCGGCCCAGCCGAGACGAAGGGTGCGCTGCTGCTCGGCGGTCCAGTGCGCCTGGGCGCTCTTCACAGCCTCGGACAGATAACGCCAGGCCATTTCATTGCGCTGCTGGCGTTGCGCGAGAAAGCCGTTTTGCGCGAGGACCTCCGGACTTTCCGGATAGCGCTGCAAAAGCGTTTGCGCCAGCGCGTCGGCCTCCGGCGCCTTGCCTTCGCGCACGTACACGTCGAGCAGCAGCAAGCCGAGCTGTTGGCTGCCCGGTTGAGATTTCAGCGCACGCGCGGCGTAATCTTCCGCCAGTGGCAGGTTGCCTGTACTGATCGCCTTATAAGCGGCATCGGCCAGGCGATAAGCCGCGGGCGAAAGTTTATCCGCCGGTTGCGCGACGGCGTACATGCCCGCAAATGACAGCCAGCTCGCGAGCGCAATGCACGCGGCTCCCCTCACGCGATATCGCGCGTGTCTTTTTTTTAAGTATTCGTTCATGCCGGCGTTCCCCCACGGCCCATTGCCGCATCCATCTGGAAAGCGCTGGATGCACGGCTGAGCTCGAATTCACCAAACCGCTCATGCCTCTTCAAATGCTCCTTCAACTCCGCATCGCCGGCGATGAAGCAGGCGACGTTGGTTCCCGCCGCACGGCGCACGATCGCGAGTTCGTCCTCGCTCAACGGACTGCCCACCGCGACATTGAGCGTGCCGTCCTCGGCGGTGGAGAAAGGCACCACGCGGTAGGCGTGCTGCAATTCGAATTCGAGCGCATCGGAAAAATGGCCGACCGCCACGTTCGCGAGACTCACGCGCGGCAGGTCCGCCTGCTCGGCTAGCGCGTCGGCCAGCGTATCGCTGCTAATCACGTCGAGCTCGATCAATATCTCGCCGAGGCGCCGGCCGCATTTCGCCTGCAGGTCCAGCACGGATTCGAGTTGCTCCTTCGACACCACGCCCCAGGCCAGCAAGATCTCGCCAAGTTTGCGGCGCAGTTTGCCCATCGCCTCATTGGAAAGAAACGTGTGACTGGTCTTGTCCCATGCGATGGGTTTACCCGTGGCCAGATGCTTCGCGTAGATCTTCCACGCGCGACATACGGCGCAGAAATTGATCATGTTGTTGACGACGAGCCGCGGAATCGACAGCAGGCCCTGCAACCTTCCATTGAGTTTCGCCACGAAGTAATAGCGCTGCCACACTCTCAAACCGAGCAGCGCCGCGTTGATCGAGAGCAGCGGATAGAGCCAGTCGGCTGAGATCAGTTGATAGGTATCGACAGCGATTTCGTAGCCCAGTTGCTTGACGGCGCCGAGAGTCAGGAAGTTGCCGAGCAGGCCGTACGCGACGACGGATACGATGGACGTGACCATGCCCTTCCTGTCGCGGAAGAACATGTAGCGGGTGCGCCACGAGCCCTCCCAGCCCAGTTGCTCCCAGCCCTGAAAAGCAATGCCGAGAATCCAGCGCGCCCGTTGCCGGTATGCGGTCCTGAACGTACTGGGAAAATATTCACGGGTCGCGAGCAGCTTGTGAGCTGAATGCCGTCTGCCGCCGCGCACTTTCGGGAGATCGGCGGTTTCCTCCGCGATAGGAAAACGCGCGAACGTCTCCGTCATTCCCAGATCGCGCAGACGGAAGCTGAAATCGTAGTCTTCGGTCAGGGAGTCCGTATTGAACGGACGCCCGCCGCGCATCGCCATCGCCGTCTCGATCGCGCGCCTGCCGTAGCACGAGGCCACACCCGCGCCGGGCACGACGCCCGTCAAACGCTCGCGTGTCGGAATGTCCTTCTGATGGGTCTCGCTGAAATCGTCCATGTACGTGCCGGCAACGAATTCATGCCACTTGCGCGGCAACGACAGCACGGGTAACTGCACCAGATCGTGCTTGGTGATCGCATGGTTGAAGTACTTCAATTCGATGGGATGGATCACGTCCTCGCAGTCATGCATCACCACGCCCGCAAACTTGATATGGTGCGTCTCCTCATAGCGGAGAATGGCCGCGATAATCCAGTTCAGACAGTCCGCCTTGCAGGTCGGCCCTTCATTGAGCACTGTTGCGCGCGTCACGCGCCGTGGATGACGCCGCACCATCCGCTCGACCTCCGCGGTCGTCTCCGCGTCGTTGTGGTAAGTGCCGACGAAAATCACGTAGTGCTCGTACTCCAGCGTGGCGAGCGTGTTCTCGACCATCTTCGCTATCACGTCATATTCTTTCCACGCCGGCACCATGATCGCGAGATGGGACTCGCTGAGCGCCCGCAGCTTCGCGACGTCGA
>Ga0137385_10001180_pt1 | contig 21776 bp, 15 predicted proteins | sample SagtaG_FD_104921 | JGI IMG/M metagenome (GOLD analysis project Ga0137385, IMG submission 104921) | Vadose zone soil microbial communities from Sagehorn Ranch, Mendocino, California, USA - Sage2_R_80_16 metaG | ecosystem: Environmental > Terrestrial > Soil > Vadose zone | place: USA: California... | reverse complement strand
GCTCGTGACGACACCGATTCCTCCGTGCTGGTCGCGGGCCGAGATCCAGATCGCGGCGCAGGTCGACGCGGGTGGGCTGGAGTTCGGTGATCCGGCCGCCGACGCCGTGTTCAGAGCCGTACACCAGAGGGTGCCGCTCGCCCGGCGCGGGAAGGCGGGCACCCAGGAGCCCGTCTCCGAAGATGACGTACTCACCGACCTGTGCCAGCCGCTGGCGTCGAACGAGCCCCACATCCGGTTCATCACCGGACGCGTCGGAACCGGAAAGAGCCACTTTGTTCGATGGCTGCGCACGTCCGCGCCTCAGCGCGACGATTGGCACTTCGTCTATATCGAGAAGCGCAACACCTCCCTGCGCCGCATCATCGAACAGGTTCTGGCCGGCATTCAGACGCCCGCCGCCGATAACCTGCGGGCCAGCTTGGCGCGGGCGGCCTCGCAGGTCACCACGGTGTCGGAGGCGATGCTCGCGCTGCTGAACCACCTGCACCGGCTCATCGAGTTCGACGACGCCCCTGTCATCCAGAACTTGAAGGGGGCAGACCTCGCCGACATCCGACAACTCGTGGCGCGCCTCGTTGGCGACTACACCTTCAAGCAGCAACTGTCGCGGCCCGGCGGGCCGATCGAACGAATCGCGAAGCTCGCCAAGGACGGCCACGACCCTGGCGCCGACGTCAAGGCCGAGGATCTGCACATCAGCGAGGCCGACCTCAAGGTCAACCCCGAGGCATTCCTTGACTCGGGCGAGGAGTTCCAGGCACGGATCCGGACGTTTGTGTCCAACAAGAGCCTGCGGACAGCGGCGGCGGCCATCCTCGACTACTACCTCCCCCGCGCGACAGCTGATGTCTTCACCGGCAGCTCCACCGACCTCCTGCACGTGTTCGAAGATGTCCGGGGAGAACTAGCCCAACGCAACCAGGAACTGTTCCTCTTTGTCGAGGACCTCGTCCTGCTGCGCGGCATCGACGCCCAACTCGCGCAGGCGTTGACGCTGCCGGCCCGCAAGGACCTTTGCCGGATACGCGCCGTCATCGCCGTCACCTCGGGCTACCTCGATGACCGGTACGCGACGTTTTCCGACCGCGGTGTGCACTACACCATGGACGTGGAACGTACCCGGGTGGGCGCTGCCGATCTGAGGTCCTTCGTCGGCAGGTATCTCAACGCCGGGCGCGTCGGTCGACAAGAGTTGTCCGATGCCGCGCGAACGGGTCGACCGATACCCAACAAGTGCCCGGACTGTCCGTACCGCGACCGATGCCACCCGGCATTCGGAGTGACAAACGAAGGCCACGGACTGTTCCCGTTCAACGCCGCAGCCGTCGATCACCTTGTCGCCCTCGCCAGTCCGGGCGACTTCGATCCGCGCAACATCCTGCGGGAAGTCGTCCGTGCACCGCTCGAGGTCGCCGAGGCTGAGCTGTCCAAGCCAGGCGTCTTCCCGTCCGCGCGTTTCGCCGCAAGACTCGCGCCGACCAGGATGGGAGTACGGGTCGAACTGCGCGACGCGATCGCCAAGCGATCGAGCACCGCCGAAGCCGAGATCAGTCTCCGCGCGTTCTACGCGACCAACCCGCCAGTAGCCGACGACGACCTACACAATATCTCCGACATTTTGGGGGTCCAACTGACGGACCTCGGCGACGACGACGCCACCGTGGAGACCGCCGAGCCCATACAGCCGGCGCCGGCGCAGCTGTCCGTGATCGACTTGTGGGTGGGCGGCGAACGCCTCCCAAACCCAGACGCGCCCCGTATCCGGAAATGGATCCTCGACGCGCTGGCCGCCCGTCTACAGAACGGTCCACACGGACTCAGCGTCACGCGCGCCGCTAGCGACATCCGTGTCGGCTCGGTGGTGATCAAGACCAGCCATGTGATCTTGAAGAATGCTGCTGGCGGTGGTGGCGCGGAGCCGGAGAGTCTCACCATCACGTTTTCGCCTAACGACAGCGACGGTGTTCTCCTCAAAGGAGTCCTCGCCTCCACGTCGGGCAACCTGGCGGGCCCGAACGGCGGCCGTTGGTTCTTCGACATGCAGAACCGGCTCGCAGCGCTCGAGGCCGAGGTGCTCGAACGGGCGAGACAAGAAGCGGAGTTGGGAATCACGGAAGCGCTCGCGGTCTTGGGCGTCCTGAGCAGTGTGGACGACCGCGTAGTCGAGTCGCCGGCGGACGCGTTGGCCGTCATGATGCGGCCCAGGCGTCCTGCCGATATCAACCCTGGGATCGTGAAGTTCCTCGCCGCGGTGGAGCGGTACCGCAATGATGCGCTGACGACCGTGCGGGACAATCTGACCCAGCGTAAAGGCGCCGGCGCTGCGTCCATCTTCGACGCCGGCGCCGTGCTGAGAAGGCTCGTCTCGTCCGCGCGACTGACACAGCTACCCGACGCCGACCACGCCGAGGCCAGTACGGGCATCGGCCTACGCGGGTTCCGCGAACGGCAGAGCGCCGCCGCTGACACCCTGTGGGCACCGATCCTGACCACCCTGGGCCACATTCGCGCCTTCGTCGCCGACGGCGAGGACCTCCCGGCCACCGTGACGGTCATGGACCGCTTCGTTGAACAGGCCCATCGGGCAACGGCATTGGCTCGACCTGACGCAAAGGAAAGCTACGACCGGCTGCGGTCACTCATCACCGGCGAGCGGCTCAGCGCCCTGCGCCGGCTCACGAAACTCGCCAAGACCGAGTCGGACCCGGCATCCCTGTGGGATCTGACGCAGGATCCCACCCCAATGATCAATGACATGCTCGCCTACTGGCGACTGTGCGACCAACTCCTGCGCTCGCTGCGCGACACGGCATCGCATCCCAGCGGCCCGGAGACCTACGATCGTGCCCGGCTTCAACGGGCGCTTCGGGCGCTCGCGGACGGTCTCGAACGGCAGGCCAAGAGATGATGGACCGACTGGAGGTCGCTACCGATCCCGGGCAGGGCTCTTTGGCCGAGCGCGCCAATCAGGCCCTTCTGGTGCTCGCCGACAGGGCGGACCAAAAGAAGTCCGAGACCGAGTTGAGTGCTATCGCCACCGCATGCACTCGCGCGGAGGCGTTGACGTCGCGCCTCGAGGTGAGTTCGCGGGTCGCTGCCGAGTTCCAGGCCCTCGGCGTGCCGTACACCCGACCGCCGATCCCGCCATCAGCGGCCAAGGCGATCCCCAATCTGCGGGCCACGGCCACGCGGGCGGGCGACCCCGGTCAGGACCTCACCGAACGGCTGCGCAGCGGAGCCGTGCAGGACGGCCTCAAGGCAGCGGAGACGACGGCAAAGCTCCTCGAAGGGGCATTGACGGACGCGGCTGACGCCGAACGGGTCCGCCTGACACCCTCCGACCTCGAAAGCCCGATCGCGACCTTGCCCGGCAGTGAGTCGCTGCACGCGCGAATCCGTAAGATCCAGAGTTCCCTGTCGCAGCGTTTCAACGGGCAACCCAGCGACCTTCCGGCAGCCATCGACCGGTGGCGCCAGTCGGCGGCGGACTGGGACGGGGTACGCAAGGATCTCACACGGGCCATAGCGGGCCTTCCGCCTGAGATCAAGGCATTCGTCGAGGCTGCCGCCACCAGTACCGGTGCGCCGTGGTCTTTGGTCACCGCCGCCGTGCGCGATTGGCTCGACACCGATGGTCATGGCGAAGGATACGAGGTACGAAAGTGGTAGACGTCGACCCCCGCGTTCTCCTGCGCGTACTCGACACTCTGGAGGACGACGAGTCCCGCAATCTCGTCTGGGGTCTGACTGACGAGAGCTGGCCAGAGGACCGCATCATCGAAAAGATCGGTGCGGCCGCGACGTCACACGATCCCCACGAAGTACTTGAACAGTTGCTGCAGCACGGCCTGGTCTTCGAGCTGGACCGAACGTGGCCCAACGAGTACCGGACCCGGATGGCCGAGACCATGCGGCTCATGTCCCATCTGCGCCAGCAGTTCCGTGGCAGGCCCTGGCAGGCCGCCCCTCGCCTCGTGGCCGACTTCCGCTTCCGTCACGAACCTCGGCGCTTCCCGAAACGGGATCTCACCGCCGACGCCGTCGTGGCGCAGCTGACCGCTCAGCGGATCTCCAGCGCCCAGATCGAGGCCGCTGGGCGGATCCTCGGCGACCGCAAACTGTCAGTCTTCCAACTCGACTCCACCGTCGAGGTGTTCACCGCGATGGCCGGCCGTGACCGGGGCGTCGTTGTCAGCGCCGGCACCGGCAGCGGCAAGACCCTCGCGTTCTACCTGCCCGCGCTGACATATCTGGCCACCCGACCGGCAACATCGCAAGGGGTCGGCGTCGTGGCGATTTACCCGCGCAACGAGTTGCTGAAAGACCAACTCGCGTCGGCGTTGGACGAGACTCGACGGCTGCGTGCGGCGGGCGGGCGGGCGATCCGCATCGGCGCCTACTTCGGCAACACTCCAACTAGGGTCACTTCGACCCATATCGCCAAAGGCTGGCCCCCCGACCGCTCCTGGCGGCGATCTGCCGCGGGCTGGGTCTGTCCGTTCCTCACCTGCCCCGCTAGGGTCGGCGACGACCGCTGCGGCGGTGACCTCGTCTGGCGCTTCGCCGACCATGCCACGCCACGCGAACGACTGACCTGTGCGACCTGCGGCGACGTCGTCGCTGACGACGAGGTGATACTGACCCGGACTTCGATGCAGCGTCGTCCGCCCGACCTTCTGTTCACCACGACGGAGATGCTCAACCGCTCACTGAGCGACGGCTGGAGCATGCACGTGTTCGGCGTAGGCCCGACCGCCCGCAGTAGACCCGGGTTGGTCCTCCTCGACGAGGTACACACCTACGAAGGGACCGACGGGGCCCAGGTGGCCTACCTCCTGCGACGATGGCGCCGCCTGCTTGGGCGCCCGACGACGTGGGTCGGCCTCAGCGCGACGCTCGCCAACGCGGATCGCTTCTTTGCCGACCTATGCGGGCTCGGCGACGGCATGGTCGTCAATGTTCAGCCCCACCAAGACCACATGGCGTCGCACGGCCGTGAATACCAGGTCGTGCTCCGTGGCGACCCGGGGCCTCAGACTGCCCTGCTGTCAACGACGATCCAGTCGCTGATGCTGATCCGGCGAGTACTTGACGCCGGGCCCACTGCCCTCGGCGCCTACGGAAGCCGCGTCTTCGCCTTCTGCGACAACCTCGACCTGGTCAACCGGCTCTTCCGCCAGGTTCTGGATGCCGAGGGGTTCACCGAGACCGGCCAACGTCGAGCGAACGGCTTCGCGCTTGCCGGACTGCGTATGAGCCGGGCCGCGCAGCGGGATGGTCCCGTGGTCGACTGGCCCAGTCGAGATGCGGACGGCCAACAGTGGTGGATGGCCGAGCAACTCGGCTTCGAGGATCGCGTGTTGGCCATCGGTCGAACGTCGTCGCAGGACTCAGGTGTCAGCGTCGCGGCCGACATCGTCATCACCACCTCGTCGCTCGAGGTGGGTTTCGACGACCCGACCGTGGGCGCGGTCCTGCAGCATAAGGCTCCTCGCGACGTCGCGTCGTTCCTGCAACGGCGGGGCCGAGCCGGGCGTACGCAAACCCAGCGGCCATGGACCATAGTCGTGCTGTCGGACTTCGGACGCGATCGGATGGCGTACCAGGACTACGAGACACTTCTCGCGCCGGCGCTTCCCGACAAGCGCCTGCCTCTGGGCAACCAATCTGTCCGGAAGATGCAGGCGGCGATGTGCCTGATCGACTGGGCCGCAACCCGACTCAACGTTTCTGCCCGCCGGGACAACGGACGAACGATGCGCAAGGTGTTCATCAAGCCCGACAATGACCATGCCGAACTGCGGGTGCAGGTAGCCGACCTGCTCACCCGAGTGATGAACGGCGGCCCTGAACGCCATGATCTGATGGCATTCATCGGGTCGTCGCTGCGGCTATCAGCAGAGGAGGTCGACGCCGTGTGCTGGGAGCAGCCGCGCTCGCTGCTGCTGGACGCGGTGCCGACCGCACGACGCCGGCTGCTCAGCAAGTGGGCCGCCTACCACGACGGCGAGGTGGATGCCGAGGGTGAAAAATGGGTCAAAGACTCGCCGTTGCCTGAGTTCATTCCGAAGGCCCTGTTCAGTGACCTGTGCCTTCCCGAGGTGGCGATCGACCCGCCGAGCGGCTACGACGACGCGGCACGTGAGTCGATCGCCGTACACATGGCGCTCAACGAACTGGCACCCGGCAAGGTCACGATGCGGTGGGCCGTCGAGCGCGGCCGTGGCCTGTGGATCGAACCCGCGCCCGACGGCACGCCGATCGCGCTGGAAGACGGTCTGGCTCGAAGCGGCCAGGTGATCGCGGAGGTGCCCTGCGACGAGCAAGCCATTCCGTTGGTGCGCCCGCTGATTACCGCACCGCGGGTACCCGAGCGCAACGTGCAGTCCTCGTCGAACGGCCGGCTGCGCTGGCGGGTCCAACGGCAGGCTCCCGCCGGCGCCATCGATGTCACCCGGCCCCGATCCGGCCCGCTCGTGACCGGCGTGGTCGCGGTGCAGGCATATCTGCACACCGGTCGGGGCGCGCTACGGACGTGGCGATACGCGACCGACACCTCAGCCAACACAGTGCGGCGGCCCGGTGGACGACAACAGCTCACCAACGGCTTCACCTGGCAAGGCCAACCAGCGGCCGTCGGGTACGAGGCGACGGTCGACGCGCAGGTCATCACCGTGGTTGTGCCGCAGACGCTGGCAGAGTTCGGAGTTCACCGATCGGGCAAACGCCTGCGCCAACTGCGGCGGGACTTCTTCGTCGACCGGCTTCGGACCCGTCTGCACGACCTGCGGGTTGATCCGTTCCTGTCGAGCAACATCGCGGAGTCCGTCGTCGCCGCGGCCGCCGTGGCAATCCGCGACAGCGGTGATCCGGTCGACTTGTCCGCGATACCCGCAGCGCAGTGGCGAGGACTCGTCGCCGGCCTGCTCAGCGAGGGCGTCATCGGTCTGGGTGACGACGACGATGACGAGTCCGACGACCAGGCCCTGAGTCCGCAGCAGCTACGGGTGCTCGACGCACTGACCGACGCCCACACCGCACGCGCGATCGCCGAGACGACCCGCCTGCTGATCACCGAACCCGATGACACCTGGCTCGCCTGGCTGCGTACCCGATACGTCCAGACAATGGCCGCGGCGTGGCAGGCCGCCGCGCAGCAGATCTGCCCTGACTTCGACGCGGACCTCGACAGCGTCATCGACGTCGACCCCGTCGAGGATGGCCCGACGGCGGTCTTCGTCCTCAGCGACTCCACGATCGGCGGCGGCGGGATGCGGGAGGCGTTGACCAGTCGGATCAGTGAAGATCCACGTCAATTCGACTATCTCGTCGACGCCGCGCTGCAGCCCTCAGACCTTGAGGAAGTCGACCGGTCGCTGCGCGACACCCTCACGCTGCTCGACAGCGTTCCGGACGTCGCGGACGCCGCGCAGCGGTTCCGGTCTGCGGCAGGCGAAAGGCTCACCGCCTGGCAGCAGGTGCTCGCGGTGCTCGCCGCCTACGGCGTCAGTCCCGCGCACGCGACCGTCACGACCCTGGCAAGCCGCGTCTTCCGCGCCGGGTCGTCCCAGATGTCCGACGATCTCCTTCGAAACTGCCTAGCCCGCTGGGAAGACGTCGAATCGCGCGCCGGGTTCGCGATCGACCACCGCAGCATCTGCATGACCCTGGCCGCCGACCCCGAGATCCGCGCTGGACTAGCCAAGGCTGTTCCGGAAGCGAACGACTCAAGCGAGCAGTGGACGCGATCCGTGCTGCAAGGTCTGCTGTGGCCCAGCGCCGAAGCCCGGCGTGCCCAGTCTCTCGTAGCATCAAACCGATTCGTGAACGAAGCCCCCATGACCGAACGGACGCTGGTGCTGGATACCCTGCCCGACCCGATCGCCGACATCGACGTCGACGATCGACAGTGGCCCCGACAGTTGACCGAACGGATCGCGACGTCTGGGCGCTGCCGTCTCATCTCGGCGAGCGATGACCGCGTCCGCCTCAAGCAGGCGCTTCAGTATCTCGTCGCCAACCCGATCGAACTCGGCTGGTTGCACGTGCATCCGCACGTTGAAGCGGCTGCACGCCGTGATGGACTACTCAGCGTCGACGTGTCACTGGAGGAGTCGCCGCAGTGAGCACCCGCTACATTCACCGGCTCGCTGCCCGCCCACATCGCCTCATCGGAGAGGCGTTGCAGGGCCTCATCGTCAGTGAACTGCTCGCACCTGGCCGCCGACTGCTCATCACCTCGCCCTGGATCAGCGACGTGCCCGTCCTGGACAACCGGGGCGGACGCTTCAGCGTCCTCAACTCCACCTGGGGAGCGCGTGTCATCCGTCTGTCCGCGGTCCTGCGTACCCTGCTCGAACAGCAGACGACCGTCTACCTGCACTGTGGCCCAGGCCCCCGGGAGACCGGCTTCGTCGACCGCCTCAAAGACGCCGCACGCCGCGATGGGACCAGTACTCGGCTTCACACGCGCCAGTCCTCGCATGACCCGGACAAGGTTCTCGATCATGAGAAAGCGATCGCCGGCGACGACTGGATCGTCCACGGTTCGATGAACCTCACGTACCGCGGCATCGAGATCAACGGCGAACTGGTGACCGTGTCCACCGACCCGGCTCACGTAGCGGCGGTCACCACCGAGTTGATGAGCCTATTCGCATGATCGATATGACCGAAACGGTACTCCAGCGCTGGCCGTCCTTCCGAGACACGTTCTTCGCACCGCCGAACGGGCTACGCCTCGACAGCGGCATCACCGCGCTGGATCGTCTCATCGCGACCGCCGGTGAACTCCTCGCCGCGCAGCCCGCCAATCCGATCGTGCTGCCCGCGCTCATCGACGGCACCACGCACTACTTCGCCCTCGCGTTCAGCCCGGAACAGTCACGCGCACTGCGTGAACTGTTGCAGTCCCACATCGGGACCACCTGGACCGACTTTGACGGTCAAAGCGTGCGCGGCGGAACCAGCGATCCACTCGAACGGTCGGCGGTCGCGTTCGCCGGCGACAGCCGCCACGTCTACCGGTTCCGCGTGGCTGATGGCGCCCGCAAGGTGGTGCTGGAATCCATCCAGACCCTGCTGAAGTCGATCATTTCCGCGCCACGGCGGCAGGCACGAATCTCGCTGCCCATCGGCCGACTAATCGGCGACCTCACCGACGCCTGCGCCGCCGGAGCCGAAGAGGCGGCGCGCGAGGCCTACTCGATCCTTGCTGCTGATCATCGCGTGTCCGAGGCGAACAGGCTGTTCCTACAAGTCCAAGTTCTCGCCGCGTTTGAACGTTGGGAGGAACTCGAAGAACACCCGGCGCTCGATACGCTGCTGAGGCTTTCCCGGCCGAGCCTGGCCTCCGACGCGCTCGCGCGCCTGGCCATGTCGATGCTGCCCGACGTCCCGGACCTGGAGGCATTCGGGCCGCTCGCGACTCGTTTCAACGGTCTCATCAGCTCCGTCTCCGTCATCCGCTCCGTAGCCGGCGCTCGGTACTACACGCTCTGGGCGCTCGTCGCCGGCGAACCGCTCGCGATGCTGAGGCAACGACTCGCGGCGGCAGGATGGTTGACCGATCCGACGATCGCCTCGCTGCTCGGTGCGGATCCCGTTCAAGCCGTCGAGTCCACCACATCGACGACCGAGCAGGTGCGTCGCCGGGCGAAGGAGGCAATCGAGGCGGGACGCTTCGACGCCGCCGTCGACCTCCTCTCGGAACTGCCCTGCGACCTCGTTGACCTTCCTGCGGTTCTAGAGGCGGTGTCACACACCTACACCGCTCAAGCCATCGCCCTGCTTGAGCGACACCGCGCGCACCATGGCGACGACGCGATGCGTCGTGCCCTCAACGCAGCGCCGCAACTGGACAGCCAGATCGACCCGGCGACACTGCCGCAGAAACTCGTCGAACTGTTCTCGATGTCGATCACCCCGCACCGTCTGGCTCAGCATGTCGCATCCATCGAGCGCACCGGCCTAGCCGAGTTGCGCATGCCGGGCGGCACAGACGCCGCCTGCCAGGCGATCCGTATGGTCACATCCGGCGATGGGCCCGAGCGCCTTTCCCCGGGAGTCGACCTGTGCATCGATCTGTTCCGTGACCTCAAGGCCAGCGACGCGGCGGTAGTCGACATTCGGTCGCTCGGCTACAGCGTGCTGGAACTGTGGGCGTACCACGACAGCACCGGTGACCGGCACCGGGCGGCAAGGATCGTGCAGCTCGCTGGCGATCTGGTCGAACTCGGCCTCGGTGTGCAAATGTTCGACGAGGTCGTCGAGTTGCTGCGTGCCGGCTGGGATCCGTTCCTCACCGACGCCGATCTACCGACCGGCCTCGACCTGCTCGAACAACTCATCGCCTACCGTACCGACGACACCAACAGCCTCGACAAGTTCGCCGTGCCGATGCTGTCACGGATCGGCCCCCACAACGCGCCACGCATTCCATCATCGGCGCTCGCCGTGGCCCTCGACCTCGCCCCGTCGTTCGGGCTCACCATTGACATCCCCCCACCGGCCGCCACCGACGCTGAGCCTACGGGCGCGATCAGCCCCGGCACACGGATCGCCCTGTACTCCCTCCAGGTCCAGGCCCTCGACCGCACGGCCAAGATCCTGCGCGAACGGCACCCGGGCCTTGAAATTCTGGTCTGTGCTGATCATGTGGCCACCGAAGCGCTGCGCATCGCCGCGCGGACCGCGGACCTGTTCGTCGTCATGGACCGCGCCGCCACGCACGCCGCCACCGACGCCCTCAAAGCGGCACGCCCGACCGCGCCGATACGCTACGCGGCCGGCAAGGGCTCCACCTCCATGATCGAAGCGGCGGAGGGATGGCTTCGGGAGCACACCACCCCTGCGCGCGACGGACATGTCGCCGACAGCGGCGTGTGACGCCAGCCGTCTCACGACCTCCCACGGCGGCCACGACGCGCCACCGGAGAAGCCTGGGCGCGTCGATACTGCGCCTGGAGGTAGTCCGACAAGCGCTGGATATCGCGCGAGGTGTTCTGGATGTCGTTCCAGGCTCGGTCCCCGTCATCGAACGGCCAGACTCCATCGGTCCAATGGCAGTCATCGGCGATCGACTTCAGGTGTGCGGCGAACTCTGACGCCGAAACGACCTCGTCGGCGGTCCCACGTGCGTGCGAAATCTCATCCATCAGATAGCCCATGGCGATGATGCCCGCGCCGTGCATCAGCCGAGAGCGGCGCGGCGGCTTCTTCCAGGCATCGGGGAACACCTCAGCCACCGCGCCCCAGAAGTTGTCGAGGATGGTGAGCATGTAGCCGAAGTTGGGGCCGGTGGTGTCGCCGCGGTAGGCGTAGAGTGCCCCGTCGCTGAGGCTGTTCTCCAACATCCGCAACATCGAGTTGTCCTTGATGATGCCCTGCGGGTTGGTTGGTGTCTGGATCATGTGACGCAGCGGCGAGGACTTGGAGAAGTTCAGCCGTTCCACAAGAGTGGCGGGCAACTGGCGCACCATCAACGGCACCGGCAGCGCCCCGGACGCCTCGGGCAGCAACTCGTGGATCAGGCCCTTGGGCAGGGCCTTGGTCGAGTTGACCAGAATAAACTGCGAGCGTTGATCGGCATGGGTATCGGCGATGAACGCGGTCACGCAGATGGGAAATTCTTCGAGCATGGCGTCACGGATCGCCGCGGCGCGCTGCTGACCGTCCACGATGAACCCGGGCTTGTCCGGGTCGTCGCCGGGAACCATAGGGATGATCAAGGTGCCTGAGCGAACGAACGCGGGCCGTTCGTCGGTGGTCTTGTCCGCGTGGAAGCGGACGCGTTCGTCAAACGCGATGACGATGGCATTGGGCAGCAGGGGGCTCGGGTCGGTGTCAAGGTAGCGGCGGATCGCGGCGACGTGCGCGAGACTCTCCGGCCGTTGGTAGCCGTGCAACCGGGTCTGGTCGTCACGGCGGACTCGGGCGACCGCGGCGATGTCACCGACCTGTTTGCCGTCGATGGCAAAGGTATAGATGCGCCGGTTCGGGCCCTGTCGGATTTCGAGGGCGGGCAGGCGCAACTGTTGCCGCCGGGTGGTCCTTGTCGTGGTGGCATGTGCCCGCGTCACGATGGGTCCTCTCCAAGTTGGGCGCGTAGACGCTGCCTGAAGACATACAGATTGTGGAAGCCGCGCCGTTTATTGCGTTCGGTGCCGCGAAACACGGCGATGTCGATGCCGATGGTTCGGCATATTTCACAGGGGCAGTCACGCCATGGCTTGTCGCGCAGCGTGCGCCGATATGCCTCGCCACGGTTGGCTTTGCCGTCGCAGAGGTAGCTGTAGTCCTGCAGGGCCTGCAAGGTCTCATCCAGGGTGGCGGTGCCCGCGTCGTACTGGCGCAACAGCCGCAACGCTGCGCGTTCGAGAACGATCGCGATCTTCTGGTCGATTTCCCCGGCCAGGATCCGCTTGCGTAGCTTGAGGTTTCCTTCGACCTGGGGTACCCGTAGCGCGACGTAGGTGCTGTCGAAGGTGTAGTAGTTGTCGCGGTCGTCCTTGAACGCCTGCAGGAAGGGTGAGGTGCTGTCGAAGCTGGTAACTCCGTAGCTGGCGAAGGTGGGGATGTCGTCACAGCGGCTGATCCCGAGCAGGTGCAGTTGGGTGTTGCGGTGGCGGACATCGTCGACGGCCCGCAGACACGCGACGATCTCAGGCGTCTTGTACGGAACCATGCCCCCCATCGCGATCCGGCGGTATCCGATGCGCTGCAGCGCTTCGACTGACTCGGCATAGGACTGCGGGCTCCATCCCTGCGCGACGCCCAGGCGCTCAAAGCGAACCCGGCGGTCTTTACACCGCTTCCAGAAGTCGTTGGCCAGCCGCAGTGTCAGATCCTGGCGCTCACGCCACTTGGCAAGTTCCTCATCGTCGCGGTGGACCGTCGCCGCAAGAGGATTCTTGTTGAAAATGACGTGATCGACGGAGATGCCGTAGTCGAATTCGCACCCATCGTAGAAGTCGATGACCTCATCGACGCTGTAGGCGGGCTCCGGGTCGTCAACGTAGGAGAAGGCCCCGCAGTCGCCCATGATCTTCAGCGGTCCCCGCGCGTGGTCGAGGCGGAAGAACTTACGGGCGTGCTCGCGGTACAGGCGCAGCCGCTGCGCCGCGGTGTACTTACCGGCGCTGCCGTCAGAGTAGCCGTCCACGATGGCTTTGGACACGAGCAATCCGTGGAAGGGGGGCGGGTCGAGGACCTCGTGGGCGTAGAGGTCGTCGCGTTGGCGAACCCGGTACGGGTCTCGCTCCTCGGTGACGAAGTCGAAGCCGGGGTCGACCTGGTCTTGGCTGTCGGGGAAGAAGAACCTCATCGGATGTTGGTCCTGGCGGCGAGGTAGGCACGGATGAGGTAGTTCGATAGCTTCTGGATGTGGCCGTGCATGTTCTGCACCGCATCCCAACGCAGGCCGCTCTCGTCCCAGGTGCCCGACGTCCATCGGCAGTGCGGGGAAACCAGGTCCAGGTGTTTGCGGATCTCCGCGGTGGCATCGGGTCGCTGGACATCGATGGTGCCCAGCACCCGATCCATGAGTCGACCCATCGCACGGATTCCAGCGCCGTGCATGAGCCGGCTGTCCGATGCGGGCTTGCCCCAGGCGTCGGGGAAGGCGTCGCGTACGGCGCTCCAGTAGACGCACAACGCGTGGTGGATACCGTCGACGTCGGTATCACCGGTGCTGAGATTGCGGTACGGGTACAGGCAGCCGCCCGTATGCGTATAGCTCTCATGAAGCATCTGGACGACGCTGTTGTCTGCGATGACCGCGCGGGCGGCGTCCTTCCTGCTGGTGGACGCGCGTTTGATCATGCGATAGAAGGGGGAGTTCGGATCGTTGTTCAGCCGATCGCAGAGAAACGACGGGGCCTTGCGGACGGTCAGGTGCGTCGGCAGTGGGCTGTCGACTTCGGGCAGCAGTTCGGTGACGAGGCTGCGTGGCAGGGGCTTAGTGTTGTTGACGCGTAGAAACTGGTCGCGTTGCAGGCTGATCGCGTCGGCGACGAACGCGGTGATCGGAACTGGGAGGTCGGTGCGGGAGGCGCGCGATAGGGCCAGGGCGCGTTGCTGGCCGTCAACGATCCATGCGGGTCTCGGTTGACCACCACTGGGCAGTGGCAACGTGAGGGTGCCAGAGGTGGCGAGTCCGTCGGTGGTGTTGGGGCCGCGGCTTCCGACGAACTTCACCGTCGATGACAACGCCATGATGATCGCGTTGGGGAAGATCACCGGGTCGCTGTCGAGGTAGTCGATGATGTCCTGGACGTGGCTGTGCACCTCGGGGCGTTGGTAGCCGATGAGCGTGCCGGCCTCGTCGCGGCTGACTCGCGACACGTCGGCAACCTGGAGTACTTCCGCGGCGGTCAGGGTGAACAGGTAGAGGGGGTGGCCGGCGGTCTGGACGAGCTTGAGGGCACGTCGGACCAGTTCTGGGTTCTCGGTCATGGCCGGTTCGCCTCCTGATGTACCTCGGCGTGCAGGCGTCCGAAGCGTCCCTGTTCACACGAGCGGCCCGTGTCGCGCAACTGGCGCAGCAGCTGTGTGGCGCTCCTCGTGAGTGACTGCGCCCGAATGTAGGCGTGGACCTCAGCGTCGGACATCCGCTGCCCGGCCGCGCGGGCGGCGGGCGTGTTCGCCGGCACTGCGGCAACCGCAGCTGCACGCAGTGCCGTCCGGCCGCTGCCTGTGCCGTGCTCGAGCAGATGTTTGGTGACACGGACGTTGAGGGCCTGCAGGCTTCCACCGACGGTGTATCGCAACGGGGCGGTGACCGGCACCAGTACGTCCGCCAGTTGGGGGAGGGCGTCGGGTGGCCCGACCACCGACAGTGCGTCGTGGTCGAGGAGGGCCGCGGCGGTGATCAGATCGTCGCCGCACGCGCGTTGGTATGCCTCAGACAGCACCGCGATGATCGTTGCGCCCCGGCCGCGGCGGGCTAGGTCGGTGAAGGTGCGGGGCCGGTCGGGTGCGGGGGCGGGCCACTCACCCAGCCGTTGCCACCAGTCGGCGACCTCGGCGAGGGTTGCGCCGACCGCGTCGCGGGTGGCTGCGGAGAACGTGGCGCCGTAGGCGCAGATCGCCGTGTCCGCCGGGATGAGACCATAGCCGGCCGACGCTATCCACAGCACCGCGTTCCTGGCCGCGGTCGTATCGGTGGTCAGGGTCCTGGCGACCTGCCAGTGTTCCCCGGCGTACAGGTCGACGGCCGGGTACCGGGGGTGGGCGCTACTACTGAGCCTGGAGGTCCAGGCGGCGAACCGGTCGGCCGGTCGCCGGTGGTTGAGGTCGCCGAGGCGAAGCTGCGGCGGCACAGCGTGCCGTTTGCGGTTGGTGCAGGTCACCACGATGTGCAACGGCCCGTCAGCAGCTGCTTTAGGCATCGCAACATCCTTCCTCAGCGGCGGTCCAGGAGACCTGGGCGTACGCGGCGTGGTTGTGGATGCTCTCGTCGTTGACGACCCGCACGCTGCCACGCGCGACTCGGCGGTCGTGTTGCAGGGCGACAACGACGTTGCGGGCCATGTCCTCCACGAATACCGGGTTGTCGTAGGCGGCCATCGTGACGTGCCGCTCGTCGGGCCGCTTCAGCAGCGCGTACAGCGGGGAGGATGCGGAGCGTTCGGCGACGTCAACCAGGTCGTCGATCCACAGGCCGCCATCCGGGTCGGCGAGTTCGACGTCGATGGTGACCCGGCCGCGTTGGTTGTGGGCGCCGCGGTCGCTGATCGCCCTGCTGCACGGGCACACGCTGGTCACCGCGACCTCTACCCGTAGTCGCACCACGGTTGCGGCCTGTCCGACGGTGGCGGTGACTGTGCAGGGGTAGTCCATGAACGACACGGCCCCGGTCGCCGGTGCCTGCCGCTGCAGGAAGTAGACGAACGCAGCGGTGACGGTGGCCCGGTCGCTGCCCATCCGGCGGCGTAGGTCATCAGTCATCAGCACTAGGCTGGTGGCGCTGAGTTGATCACGCCATTCGTGCAGCACCTCGACGAAACGGCTCAGGTGTGCGCCCTTGACCTCGCTGGCGACATCGACTGACATCGTCATCGTGGCGACGGTGTCGCGTTTGTTGCCCTGCCCGTCGCAGACCAGTACCGGATAGCGGAGCCCTTCGACACCGACCTCGTCAAGGTTGACGCCGCGGGTGTCGGGCAGTGCTTGGACGTCGATGAGGGTCATGATTCGCCCCGGTAGACGCATCCCGAGGTGCAGGTCTCACGCACGACGATCGCCGAAAGGGGCAGGGTGTCGGTCAGCCTGTCCCAGGCCCAGCGGGCAAGGTTCTCGCTGGTCGGGTTCTCCAAGCCCGGCACCTCGTTGAGGTAGTAGTGATCGAGTTGGTCGATCACCGGCTTGACGGCCGCCTTGATGTCGGCGAAGTCCATCACCCAGCCCAGGGCCGGGTCGACCTCACCCTGGACGTGGACCTCGAGTCGGTAGGAGTGGCCGTGCAGCCGGGCGCATTTGTGGCCCTGCGGCACCTGCGGTAGCCGGTGCGCGGCTTCGAAGGTGAACTCGCGGAAGATCTCCACTAGGCGATCCCCAGATACTTGTGGGTCTGCAGGCTCAACTGCCACTGCGGGTGCTCCAGGCAGTAGGCCACCGCCGCGGCCGTGTTCGCCTCCCGGTCCGGCCCATCCATCGGCTGCAGCAGAAACCTGCCGAAGTTTAGGTGCTCAAACCGCTCGGGCATCGCCGCCGGTTGCGGATACACGAGTTTCAGGTCGTCGCCGCTGGTCAGGACGAGGTCGGCGCCGGCCTTGGGGCTCACGCAGATCCAGTCGATGCCCTCCGGTGCGCTCCGGGTGCCGTTGGTCTCGATCGCGACCTCGAAACCTTCGCCGTGTAACGCGTTCACCGCAGCGTTGTCGAGTTGCAGCAGCGGCTCCCCGCCGGTGCACACGACGTAGCGGCGGCTTCGGGGATGGTCGAGTCCCTGCCAGGTTTTCGCGACGGCGGCGGCGAGTTCGGTTGCTGTGGCGAAGCGTCCGCCGCCGGGTCCGTCGGTGCCGACGAAGTCGGTGTCGCAGAACTGGCAGATCGCGCGGTGCCGGTCGCGTTCGTGTCCGGTCCACAGGTTGCAGCTGGTGAATCGGCAGAACACCGAGGGGCGGCCGGCGTGGCTGCCTTCGCCTTGCAGTGTGTAGAAGATCTCCTTGACCCGGTACACGGTCAGCTGACCGGTGCCAGCGCCGGATCCGTCCGACCGAGTTCCGCGAAGCCACGCGCGCGTAGCAGGCAGGAGTCGCATGTGCCGCACGCATGCCCGTCGACCGGGTCGTAGCAACTGTGGGTCAGCGCGTAGTCGACCCCGAGTTCCAGACCCCGCTGGATGGTCTGCGCTTTCGTCAGAGCGATCAACGGCGTGTGGATCTTCAGCCGTTGGGTGCCTTCCACGCCGGCCTTGGTGGCCAGGTTCGCCATCCGCTCGTAGGCCTCGATGTACTCCGGTCGGCAGTCGGGGTAGCCGCTGTAGTCCAGGGCGTTGACCCCGAGGTACACATCCGCCGCGCCCAGCGTTTCCGCCCAGGCCAGCGCGAACGACAGGAAGATCGTGTTCCGGGCCGGCACATAGGTGATCGGAATGTCTGAGGCCAACTCCTCGACGCTGGCGTGGTGGGGCACGCCGATGGCGTCATCGGTTAGGGCGGATCCCCCGAACACCCGCAGGTCAATGTCGGCGATCACGTGGCGACGCACGCCGTAGGCGTCCGCGACGCGGGCCGCCGCTTCCAGTTCGACGGTGTGGCGCTGCCCGTAGCGGAAACTCAGAGCATAAGGATCAAAGCCCTCAGCGCGGGCAATCGCCAACACCGTAGTCGAGTCCAGCCCACCGCTGAGTAGGACGACAGCCCGTGGTTCCCCCATCGCGTGCCCCTCCCCGATTCGTAAACTGGCCGACCAGCCTGAACTACCGTCGTGTAGTTTGAGCCGCCGTCGCGGCTGACGTTACCCAAAAAACTGTCGGAGATCGAGTTACGTGGCGGCTGTAGTTTCCCCAATTTTCGTGGCGAGGGCAGAGGGCGACCGCACGGCGTGTGGGGTTGCGATGCCACTGGGCAAGGCCGTCCTATCGACTGCCGGGATCGCAGGTGCAGCCTTGTAGGAGGGGCGCTCGCGGCGATCCTCTACCGGGTCTGGACCTTCGGCGTCCAGTGACCGGTGATCGGATCCCACTCGGCCTCGGCGTACAGGCGATTGATGTCGGGTTGCGCGCCTGGGGCATCGGGGTCGCATGGCACCCACCCCTGGCCCGGCTCCAGCCGCGCGAACCAGCCGAGTCGCTCGCAGTCGTCCTCACCCGGCCACCGACCGGTCCACACATCGGGCTCATGCGGCACCGGCGCTATCGATGTGTGATCACACGAGTCCCACTGCAGGCCCGTGGCACGACATCGAGCGACATCGCAGACCCGATCGTGCTGCTCACCAACGGGCGCGCCGCAACCATGACACCGCGGCTGCGCGTCGACCATCGTGCACTCCTTGAGGTGCGGGTGCGGCATTTCAGGGCTCGGCCACCCTACCTCTCGCCGCGTCGCGTCCGCACGCGGCCGGCCGCAATCGCCGCAGCGTGGGGCAACTGCCGCCTGCCCAGAGCGGCGGCCAGGGTTGCCGCCACCGCAGCTGCACGGTCCCGACGCCGTCGATCACCACCGCACCCAGGTCACCTGCACGAGACGCGGCTCCGATCTCGCGGACCGGCAGTGGTCGGGCGCGCGGGCGGCCCGACTCGTGAGGCGCCGGGGTGGTCGGTACAGGTCTCATCCGGTCGCGGCGGAGCTACCTCGGCGCAGAAGATCGCACCATTGTTGGCAGCGGCCGGCTCCGGCCCCGATTGGTCGAGGGGGCCAACCGCCGCGATTGGGCGGTTCAGTCGGCGACGAGGGTCAGCTTGGGTCGCCTGGGTGGGGTGAGCGCGGCTCCGCCGTCGATGGCGGTGGGTACGAGTCCGAAGACGTGGCGGTTGAGTTCGGCGACGGTGAGGTGCAGGTCGCGGGCGATATCAGCGGGACCGGTACCGTCGGCCCGCACGGACTGCAGGACGCTGTCGAGCAGCGGTGAGGTCTCCCGGGTGATGCCGCCGGGTTCGCTGGTGCGGTAGCCGCGCCGCGACAGGTCGACGCAGGCGGTGCGGTAACCCCAGTCGGTGAGCAGGTCGAGTTCGTGCAGGCGGTGGGTCAGCGCCATCGCGGCGACCCGCCAGGTCTGTTTCGCGGCCAGGATCCGGTCGATGCTCGCGTTCGCCAGACCGTGGGCCAGGACGCTGGCGCGGGGCATGAGGAACGCGGCGGCGAAGCGGTTGGCTTCCTGTTCGGCGTCGGGGCCGTGCGGGACGCGGTGTTCGCTGTGCAGGACGAGGTGGCCGAGTTCGTGGGCGGCGTCGAACCGGCCGCGCTCACCGGACTTGGCCGTGTTGAGCAGCACGTACGGCGTTTGGCGCCAGAAGAACGAGAAGGCGTCAACGGCGGCGCATTCGGCCGCGAGGGAGAAGACCCGAACCCCGTGGGCTTCCAGGAGCCGCACGAGGTTGCCGAGCGGTGCGACGCCGAGGCCCCAGCGGGCCCGGACCACCTCGGCCGCCGTTTCCGGGTCCAACGTGGGCAGGGACGGGACCTGGGCTTCGGGGAGGTGGAACCGCTGCTCGATCCACTCGGCGAGCAGCAGGGCGATCCGCCCAGCGCCGCGGGCGGTATCGCGCTGCCCGGCGGTGAGCTTGCTGATCGCGCGGAAGCTGATGGCATCGATGGGGATCTCGTCGACGTCGCCGGCCTGCAGGAACTCGACCGGCATGTCCAAAACCGCGGCGAGGCGGTGCAGGACGCCCGGACTGGGAGTCTGCCGGCCGTTCTCGTACGCCGACAGGCTCCGGACGCTGACCTCGGTCGCCGCCGATAGTTCGACGAGAGTCAGGCCTCGCCGCTTGCGCGCCAGGACCAGCCGGCTGGGGGTCAACATCGCGTGGCCGGACGTCGATCGGATGCCGCTCACGCCGTGCGTCGGGTGACGAGGACGTCCGGTTCGATCACCGGTGCCGGCCCAGCCGGGCGCACCGCCGGTTCCAGCGGGATGGTGGGCAGGATGAGCCGCTCGATCCAGGTGTCGATGTAGCCGTCGACCATCGAGTCGGGCAGCGACAACTCGCAGCGGATCTCCTCGTCGGTGACGTTGTACAGCAGCACCCAGGTGGTGGTGCCCTCGATGTCGGCGTCGATCGGCTCCTCGTCCCCGAGGTCGATGGGCAGGGTGAGCTGCAGGAAGTTGCGGCTGACCGCCTCGACGGTGGCCACACCCTTCTCATACCGGGTCGACGGCATCACGTGGGCAACCCCGGTGGCGGCGTCGCCGAGCGTCGCGATGATCGCCACGCGGCGGTCCGGGCTGACGGTACGGGCCAGGTTGCGGGGGTTGTCGAACGACCAGCCCAGCGGCACGAGTTGCTCGCGCAGCAGCCGTACCGTGCGCGAGTAGCGGGCCATGCCCTGCATGTTCGGCGGATCAAGCTCGGTATAGGTCCGGGCCTCGGCGTCCGCACCGCGCAGGGCGAACTCCAGGAACTCCGCCTTCAAGCCCAACTCGGCCAGCCGGTCCGCCACCCGATCGCCGTCATGCACCTGGCACTGCTGCCGCATCCCGGTCCCCTCCCCGCGGGCACCGCCCGCTTCCCGAAATCCTCCCTCATCGGAGGACGAAAAACGCGAAGGCAAGAGGGTCGGCGTGTCGGCGTGGTCGGTCGGGTGGACGCTGCCGACGCCCCGCGACGCGCTTGTCGGCCGGTCGCCGCGAGGTTCCCGCCCACCCCCACGGGGGTAAGCGACGTGCGTGTCTGGTCGAGGCACGCAGGCCGGGCCCCGCCTCCTCGAATCCTTCGCCCCGACTGCGGCGCACGCTTCGGCATCACCCGTCGACGGAACGGCAGGGCCAGTCAGGTGTGTCCTCAGCGGGCCCGCTCGAGGTGGCCTGCTCGTCGTCGGGGGCACCTTGCCGTCGGGCTTCGCGCCGATGCGCGGATCATCTCGTCGCCGCTAGCAGCTAACCCGGATGGCCCTGCCGCGGGCCGCATCTGTGATCTGCGCCGTCGGGCGCAGCGGGGTCGACCCCGCCACGGTGTTCAAGTCCCTTCAGACGAGGGACTCTTGTCAGCCCGTGTGTTGGTGTTGCGTGACCGCGGGCAGGTACAGCAGGTCCTTGCTGACCCCGTCGAGGACGCCTGCGTCGATGGTGTCTTGGCCGTGCTGTTCCCCGCAGGGGCACGACGTCCACGTCCCGGCGCGAAGCTGGTCGCGGAACACCTCAAGGGTCGCCCGGGTCCACGCCACGATGTCGGCGCTGACGGTCACGAGCTGGTCGCCGGGCGGGCATTCGTGTACGGCCAGGCCCAGCCCGGTGACGGCCTCGGCGGCCTGCCGCAGGTCCATCGCCGGCAGGAGTTGGCGCGGGTCGGCGTTGGTCGTGGCGTACAGCATCGCCTGGCCGAGGGCGGCCAGCAGCCGGCCGGCGACCCGGACGGCGAAGTGTTCCGGCGCACCAGGCACCACCGCCGCTTGACGGGCCTGGACGTCGGCCATCATCGTTTCGGCCATCTGCCGGCCCCAGTCCTCGTCGATGTAGGTCCGCAGGACGGTCTGGCTGGTGATGTGCAGCTGCGCGGCGATCGCGTCGATGCGGGCTTCCAACTCGGCGGCCACGACCGTGGGGTCGGCTCTGCCGCCGAGTTCATCGACGGTGGCCACGAAGTCCTCGACCAGACGGGCGAACTT
>Ga0137385_10001178_pt1 | contig 21777 bp, 18 predicted proteins | sample SagtaG_FD_104921 | JGI IMG/M metagenome (GOLD analysis project Ga0137385, IMG submission 104921) | Vadose zone soil microbial communities from Sagehorn Ranch, Mendocino, California, USA - Sage2_R_80_16 metaG | ecosystem: Environmental > Terrestrial > Soil > Vadose zone | place: USA: California... | reverse complement strand
TAAGCCGCGCACAATCTCCTGATCGCCAACGGCAATACGCAGTTTCTCTATGTTCAGTTCCTTCATAAGGCGAACACCAAATATACGCTGGCTAGCCGGATTTGCGAACGCTCATTTGGAGTTCCGGTCAGTGGTGGTCAGCGCCTGACCAAACCACGCCGAGATTTCGCGGATTGCGCTTTAATCGAAAATCGCCGATCTAAAATCGCAAATGAGAAATTACCCCGTAGTGTAACGGTAACACAGCGCCCTTTGGAGGCGTTATTCTTGGTTCGAATCCAAGCGGGGTAGCCATAAATGAACGCGGAGCAACTCAGCGGCGAAATCGAGGTTGAATTATAGAGAGCAAGCTACTGTGATAGAGGTGGCAAACTAACTGCCGATTATGGAGCGCACAACTTTTCTCGAAGACTACCGCATCCGCACTCACCGTGACGGCACGCCAATTGAGCTCCGCCGAAGTGGCACCGCGGTCACGTACGAAGCCGCAGACGAAAGGGCCGGAGAAACAGTTGCCCTGACCACTATCCCGATCGAGAGCGTTGAGCCGGCGGCACAACAGCAGTTTGAAGAGCACGCACGCGCTCTCCAAAGGCTCCGGCACATCAATATTGTCAAGCTTCTGGACTTCGGCCGCGAAGGCGAAAATTTCGTCTGCGTCTCGGACTACCTCCAAGGCACGACGCTCGCTGCATGGGTGGGCCAGCACGGCCCGATGCCGCCGGACGCCACATTGCGAATGGCCGAGCAAGTGGTGAGCGTGCTGTCATCTGCCAATTTTCACAAGCTTGCATATCCAGCCATTCAACCGTCCAATATAATTGTCGTCCCGGGCACGACTCCCGAAGGCACCTGGCCGCTGATAAAGTTAACGGACCTCGGATTGCTTGGGTTCAAGGACGAAACAGGTATAACGGAGAAAGACGAAGAAAGTTTTCCCACTGCGGGAACGGTCGATTTCCGTTCACAAATTTATTCTCTCGGCGCGACCATGTACTTTCTGCTCACGGGCTCAGCGCTTTCAACGCCAGTCCGCCCACGGCAGTTAAGAGTGTTTCCGAAACCGTTGCGGGGTTTGCTCTCCCAAATGTTGCGTCGCAATCCCGACCAACGCCCAAAAGACCCGGTCGCGGTCGCTGAGATGATTCGCCAATGCCTGCTGAAAACTGAACGCCGGCAGAGATTCGCACGCCGATTTGGCATTCCGCTTATTGCAAAAATTCCAAGAACAACACCGCAACGACCTAGGCGGCTGCGGCGAGTCGCGCTGGCAGCCAGCGCCCTCATTGTATTGGCCGCAGTCATCGCGGTATTTCTATTCCCGCAGCGCATCGGCGGGATCTGGCGGCATCATCGTGGGCCGAAGACAATTGGTGTCCTCGTGGGCGTCCCGGAATCTTCCCCCGCGCCGGCGCCGGCGGCCCAAAATGCTTCGACCCCGGTGACTCCAGAGATGGCGCTATCGCAGGCGGCTAAGTCCGCGCTGGCGTTCGGGGAGCAGTCGCCACCGAATACATCGACGGCGACGAGTTCAGGTCAGGCTGCATCGCCAAATGTTCAGCAAGCCCAGACATCGAGTGCGCAACCCGAAGCCACTGCGAGCCCCGCCAATTCGCCAGGCGAAAGCTCAAATACTCCAGCAACCACCGCGGAAAACTCAACGCAAGTGAACGCTACACCGCCGCCTGCCGCCGATACAGATCAGACAGGTCCGCGCAGCAAAAAGAAGCGCGTTGCTTCGTCGCAAGGTCGCGCCGGTTCAACGCGCGCTCGGATGATTGGCATCACCTCTAATGGAAGGCTGATTTACCGCTTGCCCTCCGGCCGCACTAGGGTCATCGCGCCGGATGGCGAGGAAGAGGAATCCGTTCCGCGCCGGCATCGCCGCGCCTTCATTGAGCGGGATGAGACGTTCATGCCGGCTCAACCGTTTGAGCCAAACTTTTCGCCTCACGATTAGCCGCTTCGACCTGTCACGTATCAAGCGCGCGATCCACGATTGTCACGGCGTTGGCTTCGCTGAAGGCGAACTAGTCGGCGCGACCGTCGGACCTGCCGGCGGAGAACCGGCCGGGCTGGGCGTTGGAAATGCAAACGTCGGCGACGGCGACGCGCCCGGGCTTGCCGAAATGACCGGAGATTGCGAGACCGTCGGCGTGGGAGTCGGCGGAGGCGGAATAATATTTTCCCAGTGATGCACCGGCGCGGTCGCGCCGCCGATTTCTTTGGCCAGCGCTTCGCAACGCGCCTGTAGTTTATCCAGGTTCGGCGGACCAAATGGCTTGTCTGCCGTTCCCGGAAAAATGAGGTACGTCACCTTGAGATCGCTCACCGGCCGACTATAAGGCGTGGCCAAGGGATTAATTTGCTTCGCGATCCGCAGTGAGGCTTCGCCAACCCTGTCGTTAGGCCCGATGTCGCCCACGATTGCCGGATAAATCCCGTCCCCAAAAACGACCAGCACATAATCGCCCACTTTGACGCCATCCTTTCCTTGCGCGAAAGCACTTGGAACTACGACGTAGGGATCCGTCGTGCCAATCAGGAAACTGAATTTCTTTAGTGTGAAAACTTCCGCTCGCAGTTGTGCGATCGCGCTGCGGAGCTCGTGTTTGCGTTCCGGAGTAATCGTCTTGAGCGCATACTCATCCTCGGCGCGTTTCAGCTTTTCTTCAGTCGCAGCGAGATATGGGTTGGGCGCTGCGGTTCTCTTTGGCCAGTGATAACTCGTGGATGGCTTGAAATTGGTTGGCGCGCCGGTCCCAATGGGCATGCGGTCGGCATCGGAACCATCGGCGTCCACATCCATGTCCGCCTGTAGCAGGAGCACTTTGCGGTGCGTCTGCGGATGCTGTAATTGCAACACTGTTTGGCAATCGAAAAAATTGTGCCGCGAGAGAAGTTGATCGAGCCGAACAAGATTATCACGCAACACTCTTAGCTTTGTGTCGTAAAGCTGAGCGTAAAGCGGCGAGACTGGGTCGGCTGTGAGCATGGCTGCCAACCCAGGCAAGAGCGCCGGCAGTTGCGGACTAACCTTGGCCAGCTCGTCGATCGTCCTGTTTGGCGAAGGCACTCGTGCCTGCAATTTTAAATCGAGAACGTAACTGTTCGGATCAACCCGTTCGGTGGTCGCGTCGGCGCCCCGAAGCGGCTCGACCGTGGAGTGAAGCGTGATTCCGTTGAATAACTTACCCGTCTCCAATTTGCCAGTGATGACGGGCGGTCGAGTCGGTGTCGGCGTCGGTGTCGCGACTACTTCCACTGGCGCGACGTGCTGCAGGCGCTCCAGCGAGATCCAGCGATAAACAATGGCGGCAAAGAGCGCGCCGAACAAAACCAGCACGAGCCGCCGCCACGTCCGGAGACGAATTCTTCCCACGCGATTACTTTTTTATCCAGGCGACCAGCGCGACGATGAGCCCGATCGCGCTCAAGATCGACATCATACCGGCAGGCATCAGTCTCCCTGTCCGCAAAAATTTGGGGATGAACTGCGCAGCAAGCAGAAGAGACACGATCAACGCAGTCGCTAACCCCGCCGCGCGATGTTCAGGCAACAAAAATGCGGCTACGAGCAGCAAAACTCCCGTGACCGAGCCGGCAATGATCGACGCTACGCTGCCCGCTTTGACGTAGCCCATGATGCCGCCGGCAATCGTCAAAACGCCAAAGACGATAAAATAAATCTTCGTTGCTTCCATTGGAACGCGCGAGCATTCGTAAGCCAACTGCTCGCCGCTGTCCAGCACGACTGGGTACGGACATCGCGCTGCGATGTCCAGACGCCGCGGCGCGGCGTCCCTACCAATAGGTTGCTACAACGCGCGCTCGCTGGCGTCATTGTAAAATTCGATCTGCCGTCCTCCGAGGCGACGGATTACACGCCAGCCGTGACTTGCAGCAAAAGCAGCGATTTCGTCTTCCGACATTCCTTGGAGAACTCTTAACTCCGCAGGCTGCGTGACAAGGTATTCGGGCCGGATCGACAGTGCCGCTGCGATCTTCGCAGCAAGTGCTGGCAAATGCTCGTGCATAACATCTGTCAATCTACCGGTCGATCCGCCGACGCGCGCTGGAGAAATTTTTCTTGATCGGCAGGCGCGGCGGCCGCTTCGGTTTTCGGTTTAATCTCTCTTGCAAGGCAAGATGCGCTTTGCGGCTCGGAGAAGGCCCACGTGCATTTGGTTTTTCCATATTGGTCTTTTGTCGCTGTAGAGGCGTTTGTGCCTGCCGCGCCGTAGCCTTGGCGAAGGCGGGCCAAACGCCTATCTATTAATTACAGTGCTCGCCGCGGCGAGCGCCGCTACAAAAAATTCTCCGAGAACCGAAAGCTCGCCGCGTACGCGCGTCCCGTGAACAGAAACCGATTATCCTAACTGGATCCGCTAATCAGTGGCTCACTAAAGCTTGTCGCTCGCGGGCGTCACCGACGGCACGAGCGCGATCCTTAGCCCTCCCGAGAACGGCAGATCCGGCTGGGGAATCTTCACGTGAAGAGCGGGGAAAAACGGGTGGCACAGCCGCACGATCACGGCCTGCTTGCCGCCGCCGAGAAAAAAATCGCGTACGGCATAGCTCAATGGACAAGCGGCGTCTAACACGCCGAACTGCCGCTCGAAATCGGCAAAACTGTTGATCACAATCGGATCATCTACCGGTCCTTGCTTGGCCCGGCCGATAAACGTCGTAATCGAGGTGGCGACGCCACTGATGCTGTGCACTCCACTGGGGATTTCTTCAATATAGACGCCCGGATAATTGGGTGAGAATGGCATAGTGAACTCCCCGCTCTAAACAAAAACGCTACTCATCTGCCTACCAAAAGATCGCGTTGGCGGGCGGAGAGATGAGGAAAACAAACAACGCCGATATGGTCAACACATAATACTGGGATATAATCGCCGACAATCTCAGCAAGGCCGGTTGGACTTGGGCTGTGTCCTAGCCATGGATTCTGGGGGCGAACGATCTTCATTGCCGACGCGCATCGCAGCGATGGAAAGCGTTTCGTTGTGCGTGCCGATGAAAAGTTGACCGCGTTCGTGGAACTGGAATCGACGATTCGACGAGATCGGAAGCGTCAGCATCATTACGATTCGTGAGCGGAACAATGAAAACCTTACTGCTGTTTTTGTTTTCGCTGGCGACTAGCATCGTCGTGTCCGCTCAGGATCCGGCAAAGCTCGCGCCGCAGAATTACAAAGTTCTTTTCGAAAATGACCAGATACGAGTGATCGAATACCGCCTAAAACCTGGCGAGAAAGAGCCGATGCATTCGCATCTTTATGGTGTGTTTGTCTACTTTTTAAGCGATGCCAAGATCAGAACAACCTTCCCGGACGGCAAGACGAGCGAAGACTCCAAAAAGGCTGGCGACACGGTTTGGCGCGATCCAGTAACACACGCTGGGGAGAACATCGGGGACGCAGAAGCTCACGCTCTGCTGATAGAACCACGAAGATAAAAAGGTAAAAACTTACCACTCTTTGAAATCGTCCGTGTGCTCGTGCGTTTCGATCAACTTCCCAGCTTCATCGTAAACGCGGATCACCGCGCGATGCGACCGGCTGCGAAACTTGGCAAAGCCGATTGCATTGTTCACGGCATCTGGTTCGGCGTACCCTACTGCCATAGTAATTTTATGCTCAGCGTAATAGCAAGATAACAGAGCACCCAAAGAACCACCGGGCCGGAGGCGCCGCGAAATTTGAATCCAAGCGCCTCGAACTCAAGTTTTCCGGTAGTCTCACGAAGAACGAGGATAAGGAGTAGCGCTACGACGGCAGCGACTGGCAAGCCAACGGTAACGGGGAAGTGTGCTTCAAAGAATGCGGCCAACTACGGAGAAATCCCATGGTAGCTAAGAAAGGCAGCCTTGATGGCGAAATAAAGAGTGATAATGCACATCCCGAGAATGACGAAAAAGAACACCCATGTAAAAATCCGCCTAAATTTACGCTGGTCCTCGTCTTCCAGCGGTTTTGGCTCTCTCTCTGTCATCGAGGCGATTTTAGCTCGATCCTGACGGCGGGAAAGGACATTAGCGTTTTCTCAAAGCAACGAGATCGACGCCGCTTTTATCTTTGCGTGGGCGCACTTTGTAAACGTGTGCAGAAATCATCGCTGGCAGAAACGATTCTAGCGATGTGCAGCGATGTGAAAAGGGCATTATCGTTTGGAAGCAAGAGCGTTAGTCGAAGCGGACACCGACATAATCGGCAAAAAAGAGCTGGCTTAGAATCTCTTTCCAAGCCAGCTCAGCGGATTTTGTGTCCTATGTCAGCTTAGTACCAATGGTGGTAGTAATGATGACGGTGGTGGCGATAATAGTAACGATGCCCGCCGTACCAGTAGTACGATGGTCCATAATAGGTGCCATAGTACGGATATGGTCGGTAGTATCCATACGGATAATATCCATAGCCGTAGCCCGGATAGCCAATTCCGACCGAAATCTGAGCGTCAGAACGCTGCACGGCAACGAAAGCCAATCCACTTACCACCAATATAATTAAGAGAAGCCTTTTCATATAGTTTTCCCTTCTTGTTTGTTGTTTCACGAGGGAATGGAAAGCTCCTGCCAAGGATTTCCTCGACGCTTTTAGAATGCGCGCCTCCCTCTACTGTAATAATCGGATGTGGACGGTCTGGCGGTTGCCGTTGTTCTGCTTTTAGAACTCGCGCAATTCGCTTCCTTGCTCGTGCGTCTTGATCACGTTGCCAGCTTCATCGTAAACGTGGATCACGGCATGATGTGAGCGGCGGGGTAACGAAGGACCCTATTCTTTCTCGACGGACACTTCAGTCGCCTTGATTACGGCAAAGACCTTGTCGCCCTTTTTGAGATTCATTCGCTCGACTGAGCCAGTTGTGATAATTGATGTTATCTCTCCAGCGGCAGTTCGGATGACAAGTTCTGACACGACTTTGTCAGAAACGATTTTCTCAATCGTACCGGGTAGGCGATTTCGGATGCTCGTGCTCATGGTAGCTTCTTTTCCACACTCGGCTCAGGTTTCAAATGGCGCGTTTTAACACGACCCTTGGTCGCAATTCGCCACCATGCGGCTCTTTTTGCGCCGGTCAGCCAACCGAACGATCAGCAATCAGGCTCGCGGTTAGCGCTCTCCCAGTGCGCCGGACGAACGTTCGAAGGCGCTAATTGCACTGCGGGTCTCCGGGCCCATGATTCCATCGATCGCGCCGTGATAGTAGCCTGCTCGAGCTAGCCGACGCTGTAACTGCTCAACCGAAGATCGATCGCCATAGCCGTTGGCTTGATTGTCGTTGCCGCGGCCTTGATCGCGGTATCCGTACCCTTGACTGCCGTAGCCCTGATTGCCGTAGCCGTAGCCTTGATCGCCGTAGCCATATCCTTGATTGCCGTAGTATCCGTACCCGTAAGCGGGAGCGCTGTAATTATCATAGCCGTAACCGTACGGAGAGTCATACCCGTACCCATACGGGTACGAACCGTAGCCGTAATAATTGTACGGATAATAGCTGTAATAGGGATACCCGTAGAAGAACGGAAAACCAAATCCGCCGATAAAAATGGACTGGTTGCCGCTCCAGTTGCCACCGCTCCAATTACGACCAGTCCTCCAATTACGGCCGCTCCAGTTGCCACCGCTCCAATTACCACCAGTCCTCCAATTACGGCCGCTCCAATTGCCACCGCTCCTCCAATTACCACCAGTCCTCCAATTACCGCCGCTCCAGTTGCGGTATGTCCCCGATGTGCTCCGACCGAATGTCGCTCCGCCTCGGGTGAACGCGTGTCCGCCTCGCGGCGACATTGAGCTAAAATGCCGGCGACCACCGCGCGGATCAGCGTTTACTACAGACGCGGCCAACGTCACCGCCGCGAAGCAACTTAAGAAAAGTATGAATTTTGCGTTCATGGAATGTTTGAGTGTCTATGCATTATACACCCCAAAACGGGAAGAGTCTTAGATTTTTCGCCTTTCCACTGAAAATCTCGCCGCAACTTTGAGTGGCCTTTCATTCTCGGGCTCACTGGCGCGATCGGTATCCTCGGCTAAATTTTGCGGATGTTTTCGGAGACGATCGAGTTGCGCGGTCATATCATCGATTCGCTTATTCTGCCGAAGGTGCTGGATCAAATTCTGACTCACGGCGCAAATTTCAAGATAGGCGAGATCAAGATCGGCAAAAAACGTGCCGACCAAAGCTTCGCACGAATCGAGGTCTCTGCTGAGACGAGTGAAGCGCTCGATGAATTGATTCTGCGCCTACGACAGCACGGCGCCGAAGTGGCCAAACGCGCGGATGCGCAGCTCGCCAAAGCACCAGCGGACGGCGTTTTTCCGCGGGACTTTTACGTGACGACCAACCAGCAAACCTTCGTCCGGTTTGACGGCAAAGAGATCGAAGTGCGGCCTGCCATGATGGATAGTGCAATTGCGGTAGATCGAAAAAGACGCGTTGCCCGAGCCGTAAAGTTCTTCGACGTGCACAAAGGCGACGAGATTGTGGTTGGTCACCGGGGCGTGCGCGTCGTGCCGGTGCAACGTGCGACATCGCGCACAGATCTTTTTCAGTTCGTCAACGCCATCATCGATGCCGACGAACCGAAATCGGCCATCATCCGCGAGCTGGCTCGTGAATTGCAACGCGCGCACGCGGCGAAAGGGAAAATCGCAGTCGTCGCTGGGCCTGCGATTGTGCGGACCGGCGCCGGCCAGCATCTGGTGCGCCTCATCGAATCGCGATACATCGGTCTTCTTTTTGCTGGAAACGCGTTTGCCGCTTACGACGTGGAACGGGCATTGTTCGGCACCTCTTTGGGAATGAATCCCGATCTGGCGTTCGCACGCGGCGGACACGAGAACCTGATGCGAGCGGTCAATACAATTCGCGAGGCGGGAGGGATCGCCGCAGCTGTTCAAAAAAAGATTCTAACCGGCGGCATCATGCATGCCTGTGTCCGTCACAACGTCGATATCGTACTGACCGGCTCGATCCGTGACGAGGGACCGATTCCGGGAGTAACAACAGACGCGATCGAAGCGCAAAAAGTCATGCGTGAAAAACTCGCCGATGTGACGCACGCTTTGCTGCTGGCGACCATTCAACATTCGCTCGCGGTGGCGACCATGCTCGCGCCTACCGTGAAAACCGTCTGCGTTGATATCGATCCCTCGGCAGTAGAGAGAGCAGTCGAGCATCAGCCGTTGCAATCAATCGGCCTGGTCACAGATGTGGAACCGTTCCTGCGCGAACTCGCCGATTGCGTCGCCGAAGCCGAATCCTCTAGCGCCGCAAAAAGTAGCTGCGAGTAAATTATCGATCTTATGCGCGAGTTGCTCCTTTGTCCGCCGGACTATTACGGAATCGAATACGAGATCAATCCCTGGATGAGCCGCGCCCGCGGCGCCGAGGCCGCCCTTGCACAAAAGCAGTGGAACGAACTGCACGCGACGCTTTCGAAACTGGGTTGCAAGATTCATTTGATCGCCCCGCAGCGTGGACTTCCTGATATGGTTTTCACAGCCAATGCGGGGCTCACGATTGGTCGCAAATTCATTCCCAGTAATTTCCGGCACAAAGAGCGCGCGGGCGAAGCGCCGCATTTTTCGCGCTGGATGGAAGAACACGGCTACCAAGTCGCGTGGTTGCCGGATGATCTCTACTTCGAAGGCGAAGGCGATGCTCTCTTCGGCGGCGACGTTCTTTTTTGCGGTTACAAATTCCGTTCCGATATCCAATCGCATCGCGCCGTCGCGGACATGCTCGGTTGCCTGGCCGTTTCAGTTGAGCTTGTCGATCCGCGTTTTTATCATCTTGACACCTGCTTTTGCCCGCTGCCCGATGGCGCGGTGGTCTGGTTTCCAGCGGCCTTCGATGAATACGGGCAACGCGCCATCCGCGAACACGTGGCCGACTTGATCGATGTCCTACCGGAAGAGGCGATGCATTTTTCATGCAACGCCGTCGTGCTCGAGCGCGACATCGTGCTCCCGGAAGGCGCGCCAAAACTCGTCGCAACTCTGCATGAACGCGGCAACCGCTGTCACGAGTTGCCGATGAGCGAATTCATCAAGGCTGGCGGCGCATGCAAATGTCTGGTGATGTTCATGCCGCAACGGGAGAGCGCGTCGTAGCAAACGCGGGCGCGCTCGGCGATCGCGCCCTACCGTTCCCGTTTTGCGCGTACCGCGTGCTCGATTTTACCCAGCGGCAAACAGTTCATCACGTCCGTTTTCGTCAGCCAGCCTTTGCGCGCGATGCCGATCCCGAACCATAAATCCTGCAAACGCTCGGCGCGATGCGCGTCCGGGTTGATGACGCATTTGACGCCTTTTTGCTTCGCCATTGGCCACCAACGCCAGTCGAGATCGAGCCGTTTGGGCGCCGCGTTTAGCTCGATCCACGTCCCGGTACGCGCCGCCGCGTCGAGAATGGCGGGGATGCTGATCTGGTACGGCTCGCGTTTCAGAAGCAAACGGCCGGTCGGATGCGCTAGCATGGTGACAAACCGATTTTCCATCGCGCGAACCATGCGTCTGGTCATTTCCGCTTCGCTCAGACCCAAAACAGAATGAACGGACGCAACCACGAAATCGAGTTGCGACAAAATTTCATCGGGAAAATCAAGCGAACCGTCGCGAAGAATGTCGCATTCGACTCCTGCGAAGAGCCGAAAGCCGTCGGATTTTTTGTTCAGCTTTCGAATCGCGGCGACTTGCGCGAACAATTTTTTCTCGTCGATCCCGTGCGCTTGAATCTGGCTGCGGCTGTGATCGGCAATGCCGAGATACTCCAGCCCGAGCGCCTGTGCGGCTTCCGCCATTTCTTCAAGGGAGTTGTGGCCGTCGCTCGCCAGCGTGTGGCAGTGAAATGTGCCGCGCAAATTTTCCTTCTCGATCAATTTCGGAATCGCATTTTTTTCGGCGGCTTCGAACTCGCCCCAGTTCTCCCGCAGCTCCGGCGGAATGAAATCGAGGTCCACTGCCCGGTACAAATCGGCTTCATCGCGTACCTTCGGAATTCTCTTGGGCGATTTTTTCTTCTTCGCTTTCGCGTCGACCGGAAGCGGGGCCAGCCGGTACTCGTTAAGCGTCCAGCCCCGTTTGAGCGCGCGGCTGCGTAACTCGATGTTGTGCTCCTTATTGCCAGTAAAATAAGCCAGTGCAAACGGGTATTCCGCGGTGCTCACCACTCGCAGGTCACACTGGACTCCGGAACGAAGCCGCACACTCGACTTGGTGGGGCCCTGCGCGATGACCGATTCCACCAGCGAATGGCCGACGAAAAATTTCGTGATCGTTTCCGGTTTTTTTGTCGCCACCAGAAGATCGACATCGTGCACAATTTCTTTTCGCCGCCGATAACTGCCCGCAACCTCTGTATGGAGCGCGTCCGGATGAGCAGCGAAATCGCTTCTTAATGTCTCCGCTTCATGTGCGATTTGGCCGAATTGGAAATAACCGGAATGCCGGGTTCGTTCCTCGATCGCTTTGCAGATTTTCGCTTGCGTCGTTTCGCCAAAGCCGGGTAGCTCCGCGACGCGGCCGGTTTCGCACGCTTTTAGCAATTGCTCAATCGAGCTGATCTGGAGTTTCTCGTAAAGGGCTTTGATCTTTTTCGCGCCGAGACCCGAAATCGAGAACAATTCCAGGATGGCCGCCGGAAATTCCGCGCGCAGCTCTTGCAGATATTTCAGCGAACCACTGGCGGCGAGCTCTTTGATCTTGAGCGCGATGCTTTTGCCGATGCCGGGAATTTTTCCCAACGCTTCTTCATCCTGCAGGTCCGAGATGTTTCCACCAAATGTTTCGATCGCGCGCGCGGCGTTGACGTACGCTCGAATCTTGAAAGGATTCTCGCCTTTCAATTCGAGCAACGTGCCGATTTCCTCCAAAACAGCGGCGACTTCACTTTTGGTCATTACTCAACTCTTAGCGCAAAAAAACGTCGCACGCGACGCTCTCGCGCTCGCCTGCGTCTAAGTCTGCAGAACTGGAGCTAGATGCGTTCCGCGAAGCGCTTTAACCGACTAATGGTTCGGGACTTATTTAAGGCGCGACCACGCTCCAACCGGCAGGAAGAGTGGGGCCGTACGCGGCGCTCACGTAAACGTTCTTATTGAGATACCATATGAGGGTTTGCCGCGTGCTAGAGTTGTAAAGCAGATAATCCGGTTTGCCGTCGCGATTGAAATCGGCTGTCCCGATCAATTCATAACCACTGGAAAGGGTCGGGCCGGACGCGCTTGCGATGTGCGTCACTCCTGACAGATACCAGATCGCTGTTTGACGCGTAATTGGATTGAACAGCAAGTAATCTGGATGACCATCGCGATTAAAATCAGCCACAGCCACTAACTTGGAGCCGGCCGGAAGAGTCGGCCCGTATGGGCTAGCGATGCGAACGTTGTTATTCATGTAGTATATCGCTGTCTGCTGTGTGCTGGCGTTGTAAAGGACCCAATCGGGTTTTCCGTCCTTATTAAAATCGCCTGTCCCCACCATCTGCCAGCCACTGTAGAGAGTCGGCCCGGCCGCGCCTGCGACATGCGTCACTCCTGACAAATACCAGATCGCTGTTTGACGCGTAATTGGATTGAACAGCAAGTAATCTGGATGGCCCTCGCGATTAAAATCAGCCACAGTCACTAACTTGGGGCCGGCCGGAAGAGTTGGCCCGGTCGTGGAAGCGATGCGAACGTTGTTATTCATGTAGTATATCGCTGTCTGCTGTGTGCTGGCGTTGTAAAGGACCCAATCAGGCTTCCCATCGCCGTTAAAATCAGTCGGCGCAGGAGCAGGCGAATTAATCAGGTTATAACCGATGACATCGAGGTTGATGGCTTCCGGCGACGTAAGGGTGACGTCGGAATATTGGCCCGCACAGCTAAACGCATTCTGCACATACGGCTGCGCTTGCGGGCAGGCCGTGCTCTGCCAATCACCGAAGTCGCCATTGGAGTTCTGATCGAAATAGACGATCCTGCTAGTGCCGCGATTGATCGAGAAATAGCGTGTGCCGCTCGACGTGAGATTTCGGACACCAGCGGAGGACCAACTGAACAATTCCTGGGGGCGGAGATCGCTCCCGCCGATATTTAAGCGGGATCCAAACCCGAGGACCTCGTCCATCTCATGCTCAGTGGCACGCTGCCCGTCAAGATTGCTGCCGCTGGTAGGCCGACTGAACTGAAACCGCACCGAGGAGTTCAACGTAACGATTCCATCATACGACCCGCCGATCGTGCCGCTTGCAGTTAGCCTTCCGGGCGTGTTCAACCGCACCGCTCGCCCGTTCGCACTCGTCGGCCTAATGTTAGCGGATAACGCACTCGTCGGCAGGCTCGTGTTCGCTGTGGCGTCGTAGCCGGTAATTGCATCCGCTACTAGGGCATTGATGAACGTATTCCACGGAATTGTGTAATAGACCCAGTCACTTCGCGAGATCCAACCCGAAGGGAACGGTTTGCCGTTTGGCGCCTGGGTCGAGTAGCGGAAAAGAATCGAGACTGTGATCGGATCGCTAAACAGCGACTCGTAAATTGCGATGGCCCGATGGATTGTTGCCTCGATTGCCGCCGCGTTTGGATTGCTAGTAATTGAGAAGTCGAATGTTGGGTTGATGATGAGTCCAAGACTAGCCGAGGTCGTGGCTGTCATTACATCCGAGTAGCTGACTGTGCCGGTCGCATCATAAGCGCTCACGCGATAGTAGTAGGTAGTGCCCTGGCTCAGGCCGGTCACGACGCGTCCAGTCACGTTCCCCACGTCCAAGTCGTGGTAACCGTCAACGTAGCTATCGAACGAAGCGCTTGTGGAGACATCCAGTCGATAGTCGATCGCGCCGCTTACTTTTTGCCAAGCCGCCATAAAGCTGCTGCGCGTCGGCGGTATCATTTGCAACGGGCCACCTTCTATTTGCGCTTGGCTTGGCATCGCGTTTTGCAAACCGAGCGCGCTTTCCGAGTCGGCCCGCGTTTCATGCGCCCCCACCGCCGCCGGGAATTCAGGCAGATTAGGATTCCGCCTTGGCGAACTCGTGTCCGCGCCGAGTGCAGCGACTCCCAAGACCACGCCAGCAGCAAAAATAATTAAACCCGTGATTAGAAAGCCCCACCGCTGCATCGTTTCGCTGCGAAAGCCCGTAGCGTAAGTGCACGATCTCATTACGCAAAACGAAAAGATCCTGAAGAACACAAAGCACGCACCGGGAAACGCGCCTGTTGGTTACATTCGCCCACGCCGCTGGTAGAATTTGTAGCGCTCCATGATGGATTCGATGTAATTTCGTGTTCCGGGAAAATCGATATTTCGAAGGAACTTCTTTACCGGAATGTCGGCGACTTCATTTCCACCGGTCCACCGCTGGGCACGGCGGGCACCGGCGTTGTATTCCGCTAGCGCGAACGGCACTGGATCGGTTTGATGTTCCCAGTGTTCCAACGCGCGACGCAAATACCACGTGCCGGCCTCAAGATTGGTTTTTGGATCGAAAAGTTGATCGGCACGAAAGTTGTCGATTTTCTCTTCGCGCGCCCACTCGCTGGCCGCTCTTTCGCTTACTTGCATCAGCCCGCGCTCGCCGGCGGTACCATGTTTTCTCGCATCAAACCGGCTCTCCCTCCACACCACCGCCTTCACCAGCATTGGGTCGAGATGATGTTGCAGCGCGACGGCGCGAATCAACGGATCGTACTGATGAAACCGGGCCGGACTCATCCATTCGTAAAATGTATAAATCGGATCACTGGATTGGAGGGCCAGATAAGCAAAACCCGCCGCTACCGCGAGCAATACGCAAAGGATCAGCTTGAAGAAAAATCGTATCACTTCGGCATCAAATCTCGTGCTCCTGCTCGCCTGAGCAATTAAATTAAGCCAGTCCTTCTCATGGCAAAGCCCACGTACGCCCGTGTCATCATTGATCGGGCGATCCATCGGGAGCTCGACTATTCCGTGCCGGAAACTTTGACCGAACGAGTCGGAGTCGGCTCCCGCGTACGCGTGCCGTTCCGCGACAAATCTGCGTTGGGCACGGTCGTCGCCGTTCTCGAGGAGAGCAAAGTGGAAGGCATCCGGCCGATTGAAGCGCTCGTTGGCGAGGGACCGATTCTTAGCGAGCAATTGCTCGAATTGGCGAAATGGATCGGCGCTTACTATTGCTGCCCGATCGAAACCGTCATGCGCAGCATGCTGCCTCAAGTTATCCGGCGTGCAGAAGTCGGGTGGAAAAAACAATTGTTCGTGCAGCCCGGATGTAAGATCGATAATGACCAACTCGAAAAATTGCGAAAACGCGCTCCGCGGCAGGCGGAACTTCTGGAAGCAATCTCGCACCTGGAAGCACCGATGCGCGCGGCACAGCTTCTGCGGCGAACCTCTCTCGACAACCAGACTCTGCGTGCGCTGGTGAAACGCGGCCTTGCAGAGTTGCGCGAGGAAGCAGTGGTCCGCGATCCGCACGCCGACGAAGAATTCATTGCAACGTCGAATCTCGTCCTGAACGAGGAGCAATCGTACGCACTCAAGGAAATCACGCAAGCGCTCGACGCGCCGGAAAATGCGCGGACGATTCTGTTGCACGGCGTAACCGGCTCCGGCAAAACAGAAATTTATTTACAGGCGATCCGGGCCGCGCTCGACCGCGCACGCACCGCGATCGTTCTCGTACCGGAAATTTCGCTGACGCCGCAGACGGTTGAGCGCTTCAAAGGCCGTTTCGCCGAAGCGCAAGACGCGGTCGCGGTGTTGCATAGCCATTTATCCGAGGGCGAACGTCACGACGAATGGCATAAAATCCATTCTGGCCGCGCGCGCATCGTGATCGGCGCGCGGAGCGCGGTCTTCGCGCCGCTGAAAAACCTAGGCCTCATCGTCGTCGATGAGGAACACGAGACGACCTACAAACAGGAGGAAGCACCGCGGTATCACGCGCGCGATGTCGCAGTCGTGCGCACGAAGATCGAGAAATGCGTCGTGGTTCTTGGAAGCGCTACGCCATCGCTCGAGAGCTATCACAACGCTGCGATCGGAAAATACCGTTTGGCCACGCTCACCCAGCGCATTGACGAAAAGCAGATGCCGCTGATACGTATTGTCGATCTGCGCCAGGAACGACGGAAGGAAAAGAAAGCCGCTATTCTGTCGGAAAAGTTGTCGCAAGCCATTGCCACTCGTCTGGAGAAACGCGAACAGACAATTCTGTTTCTGAACCGGCGCGGCTTTTCCACATCGTTGCTTTGCAGCAATTGCGGCGTAGCGCGCAACTGTCCGAATTGCAGTGTCGCGCTTACGTTTCACCGATATCCCGCTGTCGCCGGACGGTTGAGCTGTCATTTGTGCGGGCATACCGCGGCCGTGCCAAAGAAATGTCCGGCTTGCGGAAAAGATGCGCTGATTTATTACGGCTTTGGCACCGAGAAAGTTGAATCGACTGTAGCGCAGATTTTTCCGAAAGCCGTCGTGCGCCGCATGGACGCCGACTCCATGACGCGAAAGGAAGCGTATCGTGAAACTTTAAGAAATTTCCGCACTGGCAAGATCGACATCCTCGTCGGTACGCAGATGATCGCGAAGGGCTTGCATTTTCCGAACGTTACGCTCGTAGGAATTATCAATGCTGATCTGGCTTTGCATTTGCCCGATTTTCGCGCAGGCGAACGCACCTTTCAGCTTCTTACGCAAGTTGCCGGGCGCGCCGGGCGGGGCGAAACATCGGGCGAAGTGTTCGTGCAGACGTACACGCCGTTTTCGCCCTCGATTCAGTTCGCGCGGCACCACGATTTCGCCGGCTATTTCCAACAAGAACTGGAGTTTCGTGAGCGCTGCGATTTTCCGCCGTTCAAGCACGCAATCTTAATTACGGTCCGCTCGCCGCACGAAGGTCGCGCAAAACTTTCAGCCGAAACGTTAAAGCGCCGATTGAAAGAAGCGCTACCGGAAGAATTCATCCTAGGCGATGCGGCGCCTGCGCCACTGGAAAAACTGCAAGGCCAATACCGGTTTCACATCTTGATCCGCGGCGAAGCCATCATGCGCCTGAGTCGGCTCGTCCGCGAAACGCTGGACAAACTGCCGTTCCCCGAAGACGTCACCGTCACCGTCGATGTCGATCCCTACCAACTGCTGTAATCTTCTGGGGAGCGCACGCGCCTCGCGTGCTGGCGATCGCGCCCTCGCGATCGCGAACTTCGTCAGCTAAAAGGGCCGCGCACTGCACGAACAGCGCACCTATGATAGTCGTAACACGCATCGAGGACTGCGAGGAACAAGTTCAGCCATCTGCCGTCGGTTGCAAATAGCAGGCAGAACGCAATTCATCTTCCGGGCGAGGCCGATGGCAATACCCGGCCATACTCGGATGTCTTGCCGTGCATCTCGAAGTAGTGGTACGCCTCGAGAGCGACGTCGCTAATGGCGCGCCCCGCAGCTTTCTCGTCGCGGTCGTAAGCGGTCATCACGCTGATGGCAAACGGACGGTTTTGCGCATAAACGATTCCTGAGTCCGTCCGCACAGCTTCCAACTCTCCGGGCTTGTTAGCCACCTGAACATTCTCGGGCAAATAACGCGGAATGTAACTCTGCTTCGATGTTGAAAGCTGTTTGATCAGCTCAACACTCAATTGCTTGTTTAATATCTTCTCCTTGTGAATAGCTTCCAACAGCCGAACCATTTCCTGCGCAGTGGCGACGTTCTCTTCGCCACGCCGAGCGGCTGCGACATCCATCATTTTTCGACGCAACATCGTTTTCGACAGTCCAAGGCTATGAAGCATTGCGTTTACGTTATCTTTGCCCACGCGATCGATGAGAACGTTGGCGGCAGCGTTATCGCTCACTGTAACCATGAATTGAGCCAGGTCGCGGTTGGTAACGCGTGTCACACCGGCAGTGAGACCAGCCATGATCCGGCTGTCTTCGACAAGGTCTTTGGGATCGAAGGTATAAATGTCGTCCAACCTGGCTTTTCCTTTTGCTCCTGCGCGCGCTTCTTGGTCCTGACGATACAGTTCCAGGAGGATCGCGATTTTGATCGAGCTGGCAGCGGGAAACACGCGGTCAGCGTTGCGCAAGAGAACTCGACCGTCGGTGAGATCGAGAATGGCCACACCCATCACGCCATCGAGTCGGTTGGCAATTTCATCAACGCGCGTCTCCAGCTTTTTCCAAAGCAAATCGCTGCCCGTGTCGCGCGGTGCTGCTTCAGGTTTCTGCTGACCAAAAGCGTTCGCGGCTAATGCGAGGCCAATAGAGAATGCGATGACCCTCATAATTCTTTGGGTTTAATTTTCAGTGCGACAAAAGCGGAAACGTGTCACCGATTTTGCCCGGAGCAGCGTGGTCGGTCGAGAGCGATTTTAGAGTGCTACGCCGCGATCCAAACGCCGCGGTTGAAACTGCATCGTTACAGGGATAGCATGAAAAAATTAAAACTGGAGGTCATAATGGCAGCACAAAGAAAATCGATCGATTGCAGAAATTATCCGAGCGAAAAAAACTGTTCGCTGAAAATTTCGGGAACGGAGCAAGAAGTCCTCGACGCCGCAGTGCAACATGCGGCCTCGGCGCACGGGCACGAGAACACACCGGAACTGCGCGAGCAGATCAAATCGATGCTCAGGGACGAGTCAGACTAGAAGAATTTGCCCGGCATCGGAATTCTCTTTTTCCGAGTCGTCCCCGTTGCGTCTCCGCTTCAATGTCGAGCTCGGCCAGTAGCTGGCGCGCGATGCCGGAAAGTTTGCCGGACCATGCAACACCGACGACTACCGGCGGGAAGTGCGACAGTGGAAGAGCGCGCAGTTGTGGTGGTGGCTTGAAGCCCGGCACCGCGACCGCCAAACCGATACCGTACCCGCTGGCAACGTAACGTTCGATCAAACGCGCCGAATTGACCTCGATCCCGCAAAACCATTCCACTCCGAGCCGCTCAAGGCCGCGCTGAAAACATGCATGAACGGGATCGGTCCGGGGAAAACTGACCAGCGTCTCTTCGATCTTATCGCGTTTCCACAACTCTTCAGCGCGCGCCAGCTTAGATTTTTTGTGGACCAACAGAATCAACGGCAGCTCGAGCAGCGGTCGCACCTGAATTCCAGCGCGCGATTTTTTGTCGATTAGCATGATGGCAAGATCGACATCGCGAGCCAAAAGTAATCTTTCCGCTTCAGCGCGAGCCGCTTCGTGCAGATAAAGCCGAAACGCGGGAAATTTTAGCCGGAGGCATTCCAAGATTTGCGGCAGGTAATCGTGCAGCACGATTGACGGAGCGGCGATGCGCAATTGCGGCGAACTGTTCTGGCGCAGCCTTTCGGCGACGATGTCGATGTTATCGAAGAACGGTTTGATGAACTCGAAAAGCTCCGCGCCCGCGGGCGAGAGCGCGAATGGCCGCCGCTGAAACAGCTTGATGCCAAGTGACTCTTCCAGTTTCGCGATTTGTCCGCTGATCGCTGGTTGCTGAATGCCATACGGAATATTGCGCACCGCGGCTGCGATGCCGCCGTGTTTCGCGACGAAATAGAACAACTCGAGGTGATGAATGTTCATGATCGAAAGCGTCGATGAAATCCGCCATTTTTATCAATTAACGCTCACTGCGCAAAGCAGCTATCCTCTCTCGCTAGCCCGGATTACGCGGCCAAGTATAACAAACAAATGGAACTCTTTATTCTGCTCATCATCGGTCTGTTAATCGTGATTTTCATCCTGCCGTTTGTCGCGCTCGCAAAGGCGAACACAGCAAAGCGCGGCGTTGACGACCTAGTCACTCGACTTTCATCCCTCGAAAACGAAGTGCGCAGTTTACGGGGGCAAACCATTCCTGTGCCGAAGTCGGAGGCGGTTGAGGCCATTCCGCCACCGCTTCCGACCACAATCTCCGCTCCGGTCGTGGAAGAGAAAAAATCGGTACCACCGCCAATCTCGCAAAAAATTGCTGAAGCAACTGTTCCTCAAACCGCGAGACCGGCCAAACCTTCAATGGATTGGGAGCAGTTTATGGGCGCGAAACTGTTCGCGTGGATCGGCGGGCTGGCGCTTTTCCTCGGCGTGGCGTTTTTCGTGAAATATTCGTTTGAGCATAATCTCATCCCGCCGGAGCTGCGGGTTGCGATTGGATTCCTCGTTGGCGCCAGTCTTCTCATCGGCGGTCTGCTCCTCAAACGGAAGGAAAACGCGGTCACTGCGCAGACGCTCTGCGCGACTGGAATCCTTGTGCTCTATGCCGTGACGTTTGCCTGTCGATCTTATTATCACTTTCGGTTCTTTGGTCTCATTCCGACCTTTTTGTTGATGTCGCTCATCACGGTCGTCGCGTTTCTGCTCGCCGTCCGATCGAATGCGATTGTCATAGCTGTGCTCGGCATCGCAGGCGGTTTTCTCACGCCGGTATTGCTTTCAACGGGCCAGGATCATCCGCTCGGACTTTTCATGTACATCGCGCTGCTCGACATCGGTCTGCTCGGAGTCGGGCAACGACAACGCTGGAATGTGCTCCCCATCCTGGGCGCGGTTGGAACTTCGCTGATGCAATTCGCCTGGATCGCGACGTTCTTTGTTTCCGAAAAATATTTCGCCGGAAACAAAGTCCTTGTTGTCATGGCCGTGTTCGCCGGATTTCAGGCGTTGTTTCTCGCGGCGGCGGCGTGGTCGAAACGGACCGCAAAAATCAACCGTGAACTTCTCACCTGCGCCATTTGGCTCGCCGCGGTCGCGATGTGCTCGGCGTTTTACCTGCTCTCGTTCCAAACGATCGCGCAACGGCCGACGCTGCTGTTCAGCTACCTGTTTGTTGTCGACCTTGGCTTGCTCGCGCTAACGCTAATTCAAAGCAGGCTCGTCATCGTTGAAGCGTTGGCCGGGCTGGCGGCGTTCATTTTTCTTGGCACGTGGACAGGAAACTATCTCACAACCGCCAATCTTTATGTCGCGCTGGCGTTCTATTTTGTCTTCGCGCTTTTCCATGCGACGGCGCCACTCGCCCTGCAACGTCTGCGCAAGATCGAGATCCCGTGGTGGAGCCATGCATTTCCCGCTCTCGCGCTGCTACTGGTGTTGATGCCGATTTTTCAGCTCAGCCAGCTTTCGATTTTTGTCTGGCCGTTCGTGCTGATTGTCGATCTTCTCGCGATTGTTCTCGCTCTAACGACGGCTACGCTGCTCCCGATTCTTGGCGTGCTCCTGCTCACGCTTGTGACCATGGGCGCGTGGCTCTGCCGGATTCCGAGTGAACTCACCGGCTTACCAATAGCACTGTGTCTCCTCGGCGGCTTCGCGATTTTCTTTCTGCTCGCAGCGAGTTGGGCGTCCCGCCGATTGGTTGCAAGTGGCGCAGTCACGCGCGCACCAAATCTTTTCGGCAACATCGTTGACCCAGTAAATCTTTCCGTTCAACTTCCCGCGCTCTCGGCGACGCTGCCGTTTCTGCTGCTCATCATGGTGACGCTGCGGTTACCGCTCGCGAATCCGTCTCCTGTATTCGGCTTGGCGTTATTGTTAGTCATTTTGCTTCTCGGTATGAGCGAAGCCTTTTCGCTCGATCTGCTCCCGACGGTCGCACTCGTCTCGGTGCTCGCGCTGGAGCACGCATGGCATTTTGAACATTTCGATCCAACGCGTGCCACGCTACCACTGATTTGGTATCTCGGATTTTACGCGCTGTTCACCATCTTTCCCTTCATTTTCTACCAAAAGCTTGCCGGAAAAACGGCCCCGTGGGCAACAGCCGCGCTCGCGGGTCCGTTACATTTTTATCTGGTGTATCAACTTATTCGCACTGCGT
>Ga0137385_10001177_pt1 | contig 21782 bp, 20 predicted proteins | sample SagtaG_FD_104921 | JGI IMG/M metagenome (GOLD analysis project Ga0137385, IMG submission 104921) | Vadose zone soil microbial communities from Sagehorn Ranch, Mendocino, California, USA - Sage2_R_80_16 metaG | ecosystem: Environmental > Terrestrial > Soil > Vadose zone | place: USA: California... | reverse complement strand
GCAATGCTCCGGCACCTTGAACTCGAAGGCGCAGGCGAGATGCAGCGCCTCGATGTCGAACATCCAGGTGAAGGAGACCTGGTAGTCGCTCCATTTTCCCCGCACCAGGATGGTGATCTCGTCCTCGCCCGCGCGCTCGAACGACCAGTCATTGGTCGCCGCCATGCGCTCCACCACCTCCAGGGGATTCACACGAGGCCCGTCGGTAATGTCGATGAGGGACATGCCCGTCTCCACCTTGCCGCTTTCGAAGTGGGATGCGCATTCAACCGCACGCACTCCACGCCGCTTTTTTGTTCGACGCGGTCCCCGGTGGAGTTCCTTGACCGCTCCGGGGCGAATCACTTGGCGATTCGAATATAAACCCCATGATTCCAGGGGACAAAGTCCTATTGGCCCCGGCAATGGTTAACGATTGGTGGATATCCGCCGGTCCCCCCGCGGCTTCTCCACAGGTTCGGGGGACAGAAGACGGAGGACGACAGACGACGGAAGCCTGGAAGTCCGTCATCCGTCCTTTGCCGCCTGTCGTCGGTCAGTCGAAGAGGCTCGACACCGACTCCTCGGAGGCGGTCCGCCGGATCGCCTCGCCGATCAGGGTCGCGATCGACAGGACCCGGATATTGCTGGCGGTCTTGACCGCCTGGGTCGGCTGGATCGAATCGGTGATGACGAGTTCCTTGAGCCGCGAGGCGGTGATGCGGGCGACCGCGCCGCCCGAAAGCACGCCGTGGCTGATATAGGCGTAGACCCCGGTCGCCCCCTTGTCGAGCAGCGCATCGGCGGCGTTCACCAGAGTGCCCCCGGAGTCCACGATGTCGTCGACGAGGATGCAGGTGTGGCCCTCGACCTCACCGATGACGTTCATGACTTCGGATTCGCCGGGGCGCTCGCGCCGCTTGTCGACGATGGCAAGCGGTGCGTTGATCCGTTTGGCGAGCCCGCGGGCACGCCCGACGCCGCCGACATCCGGCGACACCACCATCAGCTTGCCGAGATCGAAACGCTCCCTGATGTCGCGCACCATCATCGGCGCGGCGTAGAGATTGTCGGTCGGGATGTCGAAGAATCCCTGGATCTGGCCGGCATGAAGGTCGAGCGTGAGAACACGATCGGCACCGGCGTGGGCAATCAGGTTGGCGACGAGCTTGGCCGAGATCGGCGTGCGCGGACCGGGTTTGCGGTCCTGCCGGGCATAGCCAAAATAGGGAAGCACCGCGGTGACGCGGCGCCCGGAGGCCCGGCGCAGCGCATCGATGATGATGAGCAGCTCCATCAGGTGGTCGTTCGCCGGGAACGACGTCGATTGGATCACGAACACGTCCGAGCCGCGCACGTTCTCCTGAATCTCGACGAAGATTTCCATGTCGGCGAAGCGCCGCACCACGGCCCGGGTCAGCGGAGTCTCGAGATAGTCGGCAATCGCTTCGGCGAGCGCGGGGTTGGAGTTGCCGGCGACGAGCTTGATCGCTCCGTTGTTTGCCCTCATCGCTGTCTCCAGGGCTCAGGTCACCAAGCGCCCGCGCGCGGCGACCTGATAACAAGGAGGCGCCGCGGCTGGCAACAAGAACCGATCTGCTGTCCCGGACTTTCGCGGGCCGTGGTCTCGGAGCGGACAGGCGGCGTATCGACGAGCCTGCCTCGTCACCGCTCGGCGGTTGTATAGGCGAGCGCGGCGGCTGTGGTGCCGCTCGGGCGCGGGCGATGCCTCGGCAGCGGGACGTCGGCGGCTGTCGTTTCGGCCTGGACCGGGGCACTCTCGGTGCGCAAGACACGGAAAATACCGGCGGCCTCCGGCCGGAAATCGTCGAGACGAGCGACGAGAGAGGGGGTTCGCTCCGGCACGGCGGGCGCAACTTCGGGCCCCGACCCCCTAGGTGTGCGGGGAGCGGCGAGGAAGACGGCGAGCTGCTCGACGCTCGCGCGCGCGATCCGGCGCAGCACCGGCTCGTCGGCGGCCCAGGATTGGCGGGCGGCGCTGCTTCGCTCCTCCCCGCTCAGACGAAAGGCGCGGCGCTGGTCGGCGTCGTACACGTCCCAGGCCCAGGCGATCGATGTCGCGTTCGGCTCGGGATGGGCGGCGAGATAGCCGCGGATGCGATAGACGGCGGTGCCCCCCCGCGACACGACCGCGACCTGGCGGGCAGCGGCTGCCTCGTTGAGGTCACGCACGAATCTGCGGACAACAGGCGCGGGTGCCCCCTCGACGGATTCGATGGCAATGGGCCCGCCGCGGAAGTCGACGAGCGAGCCCGGCATCGGGCTGGTGGCGGCGCAACCTGCGGCGGCGAGCGAGAGAACTACGGCAGCGGCAACGCCATGCAAGTCAGCTGCAACCCGCGGCGCGCCAGTGGCGTCCCGGCCCCCAACCCTCTGCATCAACATCCCCCGGACCGGCGAAGTCTCTGGCGAGGTGATTATCCGGGTCCCCGTGCGGGCCCGTGACTGCCGATCGCTGAGAATTCGGTAGCGTCAATCCGCGGCATGGTCCAGAGCGGTGCGAACGAAACGAGCACCACCGCGCGCTCATTCCGCGAGCGCGATGGCGTTGACATGGCGGCCATAGTCCTTCTCGCCACGGTGGACCGAGCGGCGGTAGCTGAAGAAATTCCTCGCATCGGCATAGGTGCAGTGCCCGATGTCCTCGATGCGGCGCAAGCCAGCGCCGGCGAGGCGGGCGCCAATGTAGCCGGCAAGATCGAACAGGGCATGGCCGGCGCGTCCGGAGAGCCTGAAGAACCGCTCGTTCGCCTCGTCGGCCGCCGCAAAGCGGGCGATGAATTCGGGTCCGACCTCGTAGTTGGCCTGGCGGATCAATGGCCCGAGCGCCGCCACGATGCGGGAGCGTTCGGCGCCGCAGCGTTCCATCGCTGCGATCGTCGCTTCGATCACGCCGGCGAAGGCGCCGCGCCAGCCTGCATGCGCCGCGCCCACAACGCGCGCCTGTTCGTCCGCGAACAGGATCGGCCCGCAGTCGGCGGTGGTGACGGCGACCGCAAGGCCGGCGACCTTGGTCACGATGGCGTCGGCGCGCGGTCGCGCCTCCACCGCCCAGGGCTTCTCGGCCGTCACCACGTCAGGGGAATGAATCTGGTGGGCGGTGATCAGCCGCTCCCGGTCGACGCCGAGCGATGCGGCCATGCGCGCGCGGTTCTCCGCGACCTTGGCCGGCAGGTCGTGCGAACCCACGCCGCCATTGAGGCTTGCATAGACACCATCGGACACGCCGCCGTCGCGGGTGAAGAAGGCATGCCGGATGCCGGCAAGAGCACAGAGCGATGCGGCCTGGAGCATGTCGGACTTATATCAGTTCCGCCAAATCGCCGGCCCCAGAAGAAGCATCCGAACTCTCGACGGCCGTTGCCGGCCTAGAACCCCGGCAGCGGCCCGAGCCTCGGATAGGAGAGGCCGATCGCCTTGAACAGGCGGCCCATGCCGGTAGCTTCCTCGCTGATCAGCCGCGCGAGCGCAGCATCGATCTCGGCGGATTTGTGCGGCGCCGCCATCTTGAGCGCATGCGCCCGGTCACCGATGCCGAGCCGGCGCAGCAACACGCTCTGCTCGATCGGCCCGTGGGTGCGGGCGCCCATGCTTTCGGCCGCCTGCGCGAGCGCCTGGAAGTCCACATGGGCGGTAAGGTCGACGAGGCCAGGCGACAGCAGCGGATCGGCGAAGTCGTGCGTGCCCACGGCCTGCAATGTGTCGCCGATCGCGCTCCTGGTGTGGCCGTAGTCGATCACCAGCGCCGCGCCGTTCGCGCGCACGATGCGCCGGCCGAGCTCGAGCGCGGTTTGATCGGCGCGCCATTCGAAGATCGCGCCGATCGGCGCGTCGCGCACGGTGGCGGGCAGCATTTGCTCGAACAGGGGAATCGGGTCGCGCGCATTACTGAACTGGAGTTTACCGTCGTCGCCGACTTTGACCACGCGCTCGTGCCAGCCGTCGGCGCACATCACGGCCTGCTGCACCGGCAAGGCGTCGAAGAACTCGTTGGCGAGAATGATCAGCGGGCCTTCGGGCACCTCGTCGAGCGTGCGATGCCACCCGACCGGCACGTCGACGCCAGTCAGCGCCTGGCGCTGGCGCTGTTCCAGCACCGGGCTGATCTCGACCATGTGAACCACGACGGCCTTGCGGAAACCGGCAACCACCTGCACGGCGCGCAGCGCATCGAGCATCATCGAGCCGCGGCCGGGACCGAGCTCGACGAGCCGCACGTTTTCCGGCGAGTCCATCTGCAGCCACACCGACGCCGCCCACAGGCCCAGCAACTCGCCGAACATCTGCGAGATTTCCGGCGCGGTAGTGAAGTCGCCGGCGGCGCCGAACGGATCGCGGGTCATGTAGTAGCCGTGCTGGGGGTGCGTGAGGCAGAGCGTCATGTACTGCCCGACCGACATCGGACCGGCGATGGCGATGCGTCGGCGAATCTCCGCTTCCAGCGGGGGCAGCTCGTCCGCCATCAGGCGTGACCCAGCGGCTCGGCTCGGCGCGCCACAAAGAGGAACGCGAGGCCCGCGAGCATCAGCGGCAGCGTCAGCAGCATGCCCATGGTGAGCCCGCCCCAGAGAAAGCCGAGTTGCGCATCCGGCTCCCGGAACAGCTCGCAAAACAGCCGGGCGACGCCATAGCCGAGCGCGAAGACCCCGATGATGGTGCCCGGCCGCTTGAGCGCGCCCGCGCGCATCAACAGTGCGAGCACGGCGAACAGCACCAGCCCTTCGAGCATCGCTTCGTAGATCTGACTCGGATGGCGGGGGACGGGTCCGCCATTCGGGAACACCATGCCCCAGGGCACATCGGTCGCGCGCCCCCACAGCTCGCCATTGATGAAATTGGCGATGCGGACGAGGAAGATTCCGAGCGGCGCGACCCCGCAGGTGATGTCGCCGAGCGAGAGGAACGGGATGCCGCGGTGACGCGCGAACAGCACGACCGCGAGCACGCAGCCGAGGAAACCGCCGTGGAACGACATGCCGCCCTTCCAGAGCTGGACGATCTCGGCCGGGTGCTCGGCAAAATAACCCGGGTTGTAGAACAGCACATAGCCGGTGCGGCCGCCGAGGATGATGCCGAGGGTAACCCAGAGCACGAAGTCGTCGTAATCGGTGACGGTGAGGGGCGCCGGCCCGCCCCACAGCCTCTGCGAGCGCACGATCGCGCGCGCATAGAGCCAGCCGCCCAGGATGCCGACGATATAGGCGAGCGCGTACCAGCGGATGGCGACCGGCCCGATGCTGACGAGCACCGGATCGAGGGCGGGAAAGGGGATGACGTAGAGGGGCATGGCGTTGATTCGGACAGATGCCGGTGATGCCGTCAGGGCGGGGGCGCGAAGTCAAGATCGAACCCGGTGGCTGCCGGACTGTTGCGATGTGGAAGTCTACTATTTATCCGCCGCGGGTCAGGTTGATATTCGGCTTTGAGCCAGGCGGCCATTCGAGCGCGATCCGCGCGCGAGGAACGCCAGCGGGGAATCGAGCTCGCCCGAGCGGCTCGGCCCTCGTGAACAGCAGGCGCGATCGGAACGCTGGCGGGCTCTCGACGATAAGGACCCCCCTCAGCGCGCGCGAGTCGGGGAGGAAAGCCGGCTCCTCCAAAGCGAAGTGCTGCGGACGCTGGGTCCAAGCGGGCACGTGAAGTCCCCAGCGATGAGCGAGATGCTCTCCCGCGGCGCCGATCCACGCGTCGATGAGCGGAACACCGACCGTTTCGGGGACCGGATCGAGGCGCCGTTGCTGCGCCGCCTTGTTCGGATGGTCGAGGTAGAACTCGTCCACGAACTCGTCGAGCGCGATCGCGAAATCGGAAGCTCTTGCGCGAGCGACCTCGGCAACTTCGACGAGCGTCTGCGGACGGGACATGTATTGCTTCCCTTCAGGGATGGGTCCTTGACGCAATCGCCCGGGCGAGTTCGCTCAGACGCAATTCGGCAGTAGCAGGCAGCTCCCGACCCGGGAAGAATTTTCGGAATACGTCGCGAAGCCCTTCGACTGTGCGCACCCCGCATTCGATTCCCAGATTGGTCGCGTCGTGGAAGTCACGGTCGTCTGCGGTCGAACGTTCCAAGGCATTAAGCTTCATCGCAAGAATATAAGTCGGTTTGGCGGCGACAACTCGCAAGCCTACTCGCTCGGGCCCGGGATAGACCCCGACAAAAATCCGATCACCGTCCTCCTCCAGCCGACGCACATACATCGCCACACTCTCGTTGAGCCACGATCGTGGCAGGCCGAGCCGCTTGGCGGCCTCCTCGGCGGCGCGGGCGACAAGACCGTGATCGCTGTCGCCGATGATCCTCGCGTCCACATCCTCGGAGGTCCGCCGCCACTCGAATTGGAACAGGATCGCGCTGCCTCCATAGATGGCGATTTCGCCGAGCGCCTTTCGGTCGAGCAGGTACTGGCCCATGATCCGAAAGGCCTCCTCGATCCGCGCACGATCGAGCTCTTTGCCGCCGTCCATGGCCGGTCTGTCCCTATGCCTCGGGGACCATCTTAGCAGCCTACAGGGGAGCTTGCGCAGCAGCCAACTCATCGCCATTGTTGAGGCAGGATCAGGTATTTCGAGGCGAGCGATGACCCAGACGAGCAACCGGTTCTTCGACGAAATGGCGCGGCTGATGAACGACGCCGCCGGCGTCGCGCAGGGCGTCAAGCGCGAGATCGACACCCTGTTTCGCACCCGGGCCGAGAGCATGCTGCGCGATCTCGATGTGGTCCAGCGCGAGGAGTTCGAGGCGGTCAAGGACATGGCGCGGCTCGCGCGCGAGGAGAACGAGGCGCTCAAGGCACGGATCGCCGCCCTCGAAGCGAAGCTCGGCAGCGGCCAGTCGCCATCCTCCTGAACCTTGTAGGTCCTTGTAGGGGAGGTCCAGGGCTGCTCCCGCAGGGCCGGGCACCGCTTTTCTTGTATTTCGCGCATCCTGCCGCTATAAGCCCGCGCGAGCCGCGAACCCAGCACCCCTGGAGGCATGTGCGGCAAATTCGTTTCGGGATTCCAAGAGGATGTGACATGGCGACGGTCAAGCAGATGAAGGCCGTGGTGCGTCCGCGGGGCCGCAAGGGGGCGGCCCGGGCGGAGCGTCGCGCCGGCCGCGTGCCGGGCGTGATTTATGGCGACAACAAGGACCCGATCACGATCTCGGTCGATCATGCCGAGCTCAAGCAGCGCATCTATGCCGGGCGCTTCCTCACCACGATCTACGAGCTCGATGTGGAGGGAACCAAGCATCGCGTCATCCCGCGCGACTTCCAGCTCGATCCTGTCAAGGACCTGCCGGTGCATGTCGACTTTCTGCGGCTCGGCGAGGGCGCAAAAATTCGCGTGCGCATCCCAGTGCACATCATGAATGCCGACCAGGCGCCAGGGGTGAAGCGTGGCGGCACCGTCAACATCGTCACCCATGCGGTCGAGGTGCAATGCCTGGCCGACGAAATCCCGGAATCGATCGACGTCGACATTACCGGCCTCGAGATCAACTATTCGAAACACCTGAGCGACATCACGCTGCCATCGAATGTGCGCGTCGTCGGGAGGACCGACCCGACCCTCGTCACCATCGTCCCGCCATCGGGCTATGCGGAAGAGATGAAGGCGGCGGCGGAAGCCGCGGCGGCCGCGGCGGCGGCCGCGGCGGCGGCGGCGGAAGCCGGCGTCGTTCCGGCGGAGGGTGCCGCGGCACCGGGCGCGGCTCCAGGTGCCGCTCCGGCCCCGGGCGCTCCCGCGCCCGCTGCGCCGGCGGCGGAAAAGAAGTAACCCGGCGACTGCCATCATCGCGCCGCGAACGCGCGCTACTTCGTCTTCATCGGCGGGCTTGTTGGCGCATGTCGGTTTACCCGTGCAGCGCCTGAAATCGCGGACCTCGGGCAAGCCCGAGTTTCGGTGTAATCCATGCGGCGTGTTGCGACACGGCTTCGGGCCCTCTGCTCCTGGCTCGAATCACCTATCATCGGCGCGATCCGATTGTGCAGACGGGTCCGCGGTCAGTCGTGTGACACACCCACCAAGGAAACATCCAAGAGACATCCAAGAGAACGGAATCCCACGATGATCCAACGACCAATGGCGGCTATTGCGATTGCAAGCTGGAGGTCCGTCGGCATCGCCCTGCTGTCGCCGCCGATCGCAATTCTGTCGGCGGCGATCCTCGTTGGATTGCTTGGCATCTTCGTGCTCTGGCTCATGGTGGTGGCCACCCTCGTTACGGCGATCGTCCTGGCCGACCTCGCGCACGGATTGATGCGACGCATCGCGAGGCCGCCGATCGGCGCGCTTGATCAGCGAGCCGTCGGCCTCACGGGGCCCTCATAGACCGGGCTGATCAAACGCCCTCCTCCCGAATGGGAAGGAATGGGCGGGGTTTCCCCTCGGCGAGCGATGCCTCGGCTATCATCCAAGGCCGCAGGAGCTTCGGCCCGTGCCTCACGCCTTGCAAGCCGTTTACCATGTCCGCAGCGATGCGCGATCGATCGAGGCGCGCGCCCGCGCCATTGCGGTCGAACAGAGCGTCGAGATGCCCCTCTCGGCGATCGACGACGAGTACGTGAAGTCCGACATCGTCGGCCGCGTGGTCGCGATCAACGAGGCGGGAAGCGGCATTTTCGAGGTCCGCATCGCACTTGCGGCCGAAACCATCGGCAGCGATGCCGGCCAACTCATCAACATGCTGTTCGGCAATACCTCGATCCATGACGATGTCGAGCTGCACGATGTCGAGCTTCCACGCGACCTTGTGCAGGCGTTCGGCGGCCCGCGTCATGGATTGCATGAATTGCGGCGACGGGTCGGAGCGTCCGGTCGGGCCCTGACCGCATCGGCGCTCAAGCCGCAAGGGCTGCCGCCGAGCGGGCTCGCCGAACTCGCGCAGCGCTTCGCCCAAGGCGGCATCGACTACGTCAAGGACGATCATGGCCTCGCCGACCAGGCCTATTCGCCTTTCGCCGCGCGCATCGAGGCGATCGCGACCGCGTTGCGTCGGGTCGAGCGGCCGAGCGGCCCGCGGACGCGCTATGTGCCGAGCCTCTCCGGCGACCTCGATGCCATGCGCCGGCAAATCGGGCTTGCCCACCACGCGGGCATCGACACCGTCATGATCGCGCCGATGATCACGGGGTTTTCGAACTTTCACCGCCTCGTGCAGGAGAATCCCGCTGTCGCCTTCATGGCCCACCCGACCATGGCCGGGGCCGCGCGGGTGGCGCCGCCGCTCCTCATCGGCAAGCTGTTTCGGATCTTGGGGGCCGATGCGGTCATCTTTCCCAACCATGGCGGCCGTTTCGGATACTCCCCGGATACATGCCGTCGGCTTGCGCGCGCGGCCTTGGAGGATCGGGACGGACTACGGCCCTGCGTGCCGGTCCCGGCGGGCGGCATGACTCCGGGGCGGGTTTCGGAGATGCTTGATTTCTACGGCGCCAACGTCATGTTGCTGATCGGCGGCGGACTCCTCGAAGCGCGCGCGCGACTGGTCGAGGAAACGGCGGCTTTCGTGGCCGAGGTCGAGAGCTATCGCGATGGCTGAAACCAAGATCCGGGACACGGTGGTCCACCGCAAGGCGCGGAGCGGCTACCGCTGGGACGGCGTGGAGCTCCTGCCCTACAAGGAAGACGATCGCGCGCTGTTCAAGGCGATCACGCGGCAGGTGCTGTTCGCGGACCCCGCGCTCACCGGGGAGCTGCGCTATTTCGAGGTCGCGCCCGGCGGGTTTTCGACTCTCGAGCGGCACCAGCACATGCACGCGGTGCTGATCCTGCGCGGGCGCGGCCACTGCCTTGTCGGCTGCGAAGTCAGAGCACTCGGCACCAACGATCTCGTCACCGTGCCGCCGCTGACCTGGCACCAGTTCCGGGCGACCGAGCGCGAGCCGCTGGGCTTCCTCTGCATGGTGAATGCCACGCGCGACAAGCCGCAGCTCCCCTCGCCGGAGGACTTGGCGGGCCTCAGCGCGGATCCCGTCGTCGCAGCATTCTTGCGCGGCAGCAAGGCGTAACAGCGGTCATCCGACGCGACCCGATTGCGCGCCCGCGACCCGATTGCGCGCCTCTCGCGCCATCAATTGGGCACACGGCCGCCGCCGGCCGATCACGAAAATGTCGTCGCCCGCTGCTCAGGTCGACATAGGCAAGGACGCGCCGAGCGGGCAGGGGACGAGCACCCATCAATGCGCGTGCCAGGAGGGGGACATGCGTTACGCCACTGCGATCTTCATCGCCGTCATGTCAGTCTTGGCGCAGGCTTCGGCGACGCCGTCGAGCCTGATCGATCTCGCCTCGCCCGAGGCGGTTCTCAGATGGATCAACGCCTACCGGGCAAAGCCCGATCCGGCGGGCGTGCCTGCAGCCGTGCGGGCCTTGAGCCGGCTCGGCGCCTTCAAGGATCCGGAGACATCGGGGGTCTTTGTCGGTTTCATCGCCGGCGCCATCGGCTCCAATCCGGCCCGGGCCGATGAGCTCATCGCCAAGATGTTTCCGCTGCCGGCATCCGATCAGTGGGTAATCGTGCGAGCGATCGCCTATTCGGGCCTGCCCGACTGGAAGCGGCTCATGATCAAATTCGCCGACCGCATGCCGGCGCGCAAGGTGATGATCGACAAGTCGCTGGCCGGCAAGCTGCCGACGCTGTGGGAGATGACGTTCGACAAGAAGCCATCGACCTGGGAGACGTTGCAAGGCTATCTGACGCTCGACGGGCTCACTGGGAGAGACTCGCCGAAGAAAGTCGCGCTCGAGCCAGGACCGGAGCTTCTCGACACGTTCTGGGGCTACTACTTCGCGACCGGCGCCCATCGGCCGATCTGGCGCATCCTCGCCATGCTGCCTTGGTCGAAGGATGACAACAACGTCGAGAAGCTCACGCTCGGCAGCATGGCGAAGTACACGCTCGCCAGCAACGCCGCGCGCGACGCCGAGCTGCTGGCGATGCTCAAGCGCGCGCGGGATAGTCAGCCCAAACCCGTGGCGGCGGTCCTCGACCAGGTGATCGACGCGGCCGAGACGGTCGAGACCACGCGGCTGCGCAAGGAGGCGCTGGCCACGATCGACGAGATGCGGCGCAAGGGTCCAGGCTCGCGCCGCAATATCTCCTTCTGGGGCCAGGTGGGCCAGGGCGCGCTGGCGGTCGGCTGCATTGCGGCGGCCGCGACCGGACATGTCGAACTCGGCCTGCCCTGCGTGATCGGCGGCGGTCTGTCGTCGGCGGCGCTCAGCGTCTGGAACGGACAGCCGTGATTTGCCTCATCGCGCGAGCGGGTCGGGGCGGAGCTGGAATTTCACCACCTTGCTCGTCGTCCCCTTGCCACCCTCGATGTGATAGGGCGCCCGGCCGGCAAAGGTCGACCAGATGCCCTTGCCCTTCCAGCCGCCATTGGGATCGTCGATGCGGCCGTCGAGACCCTTGGCATGGAAGCCCATCGGATACGGGACCCGCAGGGTGACGAACCTGTCTCCCACCAGCGCCTCGAGCGAATCCGACATGTTGCCGGTGGCGAATGGCACGTTCCTGCCAAGCCCGAAAGTGTCGAACTGATCGACCCAGGTATAATAGCTCGACTGCACCGCGCCCGGCTCGTTCAAACCCTCGAACTGAGGTCCGGGGAACTGATGCAGCGTCCAACCTTCGGGACAGTGCCGCCCGGTCGCGGTCGGGCCGTTGAGCGGGCCCTTGCACTTCTTGCGGTCGAAGCTCGCGAGGTGACCGCTGGCGAGCGGGATCCAGACCACCCCGTTGCGGTCGATGTCGGCGCCGCGCGGACCAAAGCCGTTGACGGCCGCACGCGGCTCGTTGAAGGGCACTTCGTAGTATTCCGTCAACGTCGTGGCCGGCGGATTGTCGCCCGGGATGACGTGGACGACGCCGCCCGGGACCGCCAACACCGAGCCCCAGATCGTTCCGTCGTTCGGGTCGAAGCCGATGCCGTAGAGGCCCGCGATGATCCGCTTGTCCTTGGCCGGATCGACCGGCTGGTTGGGCTCCACATAGTCCTCGTCGCGCTTGCCGTTGCCGTTGGTGTCGAGGATGAACGGGCTCCAGCCTTGCGATGCCGCCTCGTCGCCAGTCTCCAGAAACTTCTTGGTGTTGAGCCAGCCGACGACCGGGGCGCGCGCGCCGCCGGCCGAGAACCACAGCGTGTTGTTCGCGTCCTCGGCGAAGGCCATATGGTGGGTGGTGAAGCAGAGGTCGATGTGCGTGACCTTGTTCGTCTTCGGATCGTACATCGCGGATTGCCGCGCGGCGATGTCGGTCGGGAACAGCTTCGCCGATGGATGGTCCGAGCCTTTGCGGCAGAATGCGGGAGTCTGCGGCGGCCGGATGCGCGCGGTCAACCAGACCCGGCCATCTTGATCGAGCATCGGGTTGTGGACGGAGGTCTGGCTGCTCCAGATCATCTCGTCGCCCCAGTACGGCGAAGGAAGTCTCGGGAAGTTCCCGGACGCGATGAAGATGCCCGACGGCGTCTTCGGATCGCGCGGCGTCATCTTGAGATAGGTCACCGTGTGGGTCTTGGGATCGAGGATCGGCAGGTTGTCGGTCGAGTCCTCGGTTGCGCTGTAGATCTTGCCCCAGGCGTTGACGGTCGGATTGCGCTTGTCGGTGGCGATTTCGTCGTGGAGATAGGTCTTGGCGTCGCCCCAGTCCCACATGGTGACGACGACGTTGCGCTCCAGGCCTTGCGGACGTTGCGGCTTCGACTTGGGCAGCTCGCCGGCGGCGATCCGGTCGGTCCAGTCGGCGAAATTCTTCAGGGCGCGCTGGGCGTCGAGCTCGCCGAGGTCGCGGACCATGACCTCGGCGGCCGGTCCGACCTGAACCCGGTGCGTCCAGGCATCGAACGAGGATCTAAATTCGCCGAGCTGCTTGGAGATCGTGCGCGTGGGCTTGTTGCCGAGCTGGTGACACGAGTTGCAGGCGTGGGTCTTCATCGTGGACAGCCACTGGCCCTGGCTCTTCACGTTCACCGGCATGCCGTTGCCGTTCGGGCCGGTGCCGGGGAACAGGCTCTTGTCCGGGATTTGCAGCATCGAATACCAATATTGGGCCGGATAATACTCGGCGGCCGCCGCGGCAGTGGGCGCGACCACCGCCGTCAGGTTGAGGGTTTTTCCTGGCGCCCCCTGCACCTTGGGCGAATCCACGAGCCCATAGCCGCGGACCCATACGCTGTAATTGGCTTTCGGAAGCTCGGGCGACACGTAGCGCCCCTGCTCGTCGGTGACGACGATCTTGACCAATTTGGTCGGCAGCCCGGTCGTCTCGGCGATCACCCAGACGCCTGCTTCGGGACCGTTCGCGCTCGTCACCACGCCGCCGAGATCGCTTTCGCCGATGCTGACGGCGGTGGTGGTCTGCTGTGCGCTCACCTGGGCCGAGGGGGCGCTCAAAAGCGCCGCGATGCCGAGCACCGCCAAGCCCAGGTACGACCCTTTGATCGTCCTCATATCCGCTCTCCTCCCGATGCAGCCTGGGCGGCCTCGTTCCGGCGCCATCGCCGAAGTCAAGCAAGGCCCTCGCCCGGGGCTTTGAGCTATCCATGCACAATCCATTCCGGTCTGCAATGACGCGCGAATGGATGATTCCTCAACTGCAAGCCACAGAACCGAATCCCTGGATCGCGCGCGCGAGCGTGCACACTGGCCGGGGTCGAATCGCGCCCGCGGCTTCATGCCCACGCGCCAAAGGCCTGAACCTCCGCCGCGACCGCAATTTACGTTACCGTCCACCGGGGGCTTCAGTGGCACTGAAAGAGTAAGAGAGCCAGGGCGACGGGTGATACGCGACGGAACCAATCGACTCGTTGTACGTTTCGCTTCTGGCACGGGGCTACTTTTGATGACCAGACGAGAAAAGTTCCGCCATTACGCCGAAGCTTGCCTGCGCTTGGCCGAAATCGTCGCGCCCGAGGAGAAGGCCCTGTTGGTGAGCATGGCGCAGGGCTGGTACGACATGGCCGAGCAGGCGGAGCGCGTTGAGCAGCCGTCGGCGAGCCAGCTGCCGCTTCAGGTAGGCGAGGAAGCTCCGCGCGGAACCCCCTAATCAAGGACCGAGCCGGTTCACTGCGGCCCCGCAACTCAGTTGGCCAATTTGATTCCCGTGTCCCGGATGACGCGTTGCCATTTCTCAAAGTCCTTCCGGATCGCCGCGGCGAACTCCTCCGGCGTATTGGGCTTCGCGGCGACCGCGCCGAGCTCCCGTAGCCGCTGCACTGCCACCGGATCCTGCACGAATTGCAGAATCTGCGCCCCGATCTTCGCGCGAATCTCGAGCGGCGTTCCAGCCGGTACCATGATGCCGAGCCAGGAGGTAACGTCGTAGTCGGGCAGCGTCTCGGCGATGGCTGGAATATTGGGCGCGAACGGCACCCGCTCCGCGGTAGTGACGCCCAGCGCGCGCAGCTTGCCCTCCTGAACCAGCGGCCAGACTGTCGGCATCGTGTCGAACATCATGTCGACATGTCCCCCCAGCAGCGCGGGAAGGGCAGGAGCGCTGCCGGTGAACGGCACATGAAGAATGTCGGTCTTGGTGATCAGCTTGAACCATTCGGCCGCGAGATGCGGCGAGGCTCCGTATCCGGAGCTCGCATAGCTGTACATTCCGGGATTGGCCCTGACGAGATCGATCAACTGCTTGAGGTCGCTCGCCGGCACGCCAGGACGCACCACCAGCATATTCGGAAAGCTGCAGATGAGCGTGACCGCGGTGAAATCGCGCATCGGCTGATAGGGGAGATCGCTCCGCAAGTGGGGCAGGAGCGTCGTGGTCGTCCCGGTCGCCACCAGCAGCGTATAGCCGTCGGCGGGGGCCTTGGCGGCCTGCGCGGTGCCGGTCGCGCCGGCCGCGCCCGAGACGTTTTCGACGATGACCGGACGCATCCATGCACCGCTCAGGCGGTCGGCGAGCATGCGCGCCAGGATGTCGGTCGCGCCTCCCGCGGGAAACGGCACGATGATGCGCACGGCCTTCTCGGGATAGGCCGCCGCAGTCTGCGCGCGCGCATTCGTGGCGAACAGCGCGAGCGCACAGGAAAGGAGCACCATCAGCGCTGCGGACCGGCGAGAATTCATGTTTGTCTCCCCTTGCCCGGCGAAGCCGCGCAAGCCCGCGCAGCTCAGGGCCACCCCGCCGGTCCACTGGGCAGACGGCCGAAGGGGTGAAGCGCCCAATGTATACGATCATCAATGACTATATGAAGGAGGACAGCAGGAGCATGCCATGGCCGAAGTGAAGATTTTCGGCGAGCACGACGAGCGCACCAAGGAGCAGATGGCGCGCTGCATGCAGCATGGCAGCGTCGTGGGCGGCGTCTTGTGCGCGGACGGCCACCTCGGCTATGCGCAGCCGGTCGGCGGCGTCATTGCCTACGAGGACCACATTTCGCTGAGCGGGGTCGGCTTCGACATCGCCTGCGGCAACATGGCGGTGAAGCTCGACCTGCCGAAGAAGGCGATCGAGGACCGCGTCGGGCGGATCGCCGAGGAGATCGCCGCCAATGTCAGCTTCGGCCTCGGGCGCAGCAACGCCGAGAAGGTCGAGCACAACCTGTTCGACAGCCCGCTGTGGCAGGAGGCCGAGGCGATCGGCCACCTCAAGGGCATGGCGCGCGACCAGCTCGGCACCGTCGGCTCGGGCAACCACTATGTCGATCTGTTCGAGGACGAAGCGGGCCTCGTTTGGATCGGCGTGCACTTCGGCTCGCGCGGGCTCGGGCACAAGACCGCGACCGCCTTCATCAAGCTCGCGGGCGGCAAGGACGGCATCGACGTCGCGCCGACCGTGCTGCACCAGGACTCGGACCTCGGGCAGCAGTACCTCGCCGGCATGACGCTCGCGGGCCTTTACGCCTATGCCGGGCGCGAGTGGGTGGTCGAGCGGGTGCGCTCGATCGTCGGCGGCGAGGTCATCGACACCGTGCACAACCACCACAACTACGCCTGGCGCGAGCGCCACGGCGATCGCGAGCTCTGGGTGGTGCGCAAGGGCGCGACGCCGGCTTTCCCGGGCCAGCGCGGCTTCGTCGGCGGCTCGATGGGCGATGACGCGGTGATCCTCGCCGGCATCGCGAGCGATAAGGCGGCGGCGAGCTTCTACTCGACCGTGCACGGCGCCGGCCGCGTGATGTCGCGTACCGAGGCGCGCGGCCGCTTCGTGCGCGACCCGCAGAGCGGTAAGAAGATCCGCCAGCCGGGCCGCGTGCGCCACGACGAGATGCAGGCCTGGCTGCGCAACAAGGGGGTGCACTTGGTCGGCGGCGACCTCGACGAGGCGCCGCAGGCCTATCGCCGGCTGCCCGATGTGCTCGCCCATCACGCGGGCACGGTCGCGATCGAGCACAGGCTGCGCCCGTTCGCCGTGGTGATGGCGGGCGCCGACGTGTTCGATCCGTTCAAGGATTGAGCGGAAGACGGATAACGGTGACCGCGGACCGAGGGAGAAGCCGTCATCAGTTGAAACGCGGCTAGCGCGTCGGGTGCCTTCAATTTTACTACGCGGGGGAACGGTGAGTGCAAATAAGCGTTGAGTAGAATATGCAGCCCATCGATCGGGAACGCAAACTGGGGATGTCGATTCCCGACGTGCTTATGGAGACGTGTCATGCGACTATCACGTGCTGTGTGTGTGCTTGGATCGGTCTTGATGTTCACGATGCAGACCGCAGAGGCTGCCACATCCAAATGCAATGATGCACGAGCACGTTGCGCTGTCCAAGCCGGGGGCTTTTGCAATCCCGTCAACGGCTGGTGGAGGGTCCGCAACGCCGCTCAAAGGGCAGCCATGAGAGCCTGCCTCGCGAGAAACCCGCGTGAATTCACAGGGCCACAGACACCGGGGCAGTAACCATCCTTCCACCCAACCGTGCGCTCCGCGATTCGACCTAGATAGAGAACGAAAAATTTTGATCACTTAGTCTCCCGTCGTCTGCCATCCGTCGTCAGAGGGGTGTACCCTCAGCGGAAGAGCGGCGGTTCCAAAACCGCGTCGGCACGGGTTCGATTCCCGCCTCCCCGGCCAGTTTTGGACGTTGACGATTTCTGACTCGGGACTGTGACATCGCCACGCAGTTTGCGGGACATGAGGTGACACGCTGCCAGCCGCGATGTCGGTACCCGCTTTGCCCTTGGAGGCGAGGCGAGTCAGAATAGGAGAGACTTTTCAGGAGCGGGGTTCTGGATGCTCGCGCGAGTAGCCCTCGGCCTGGTCACGACCATCATCACGCTGGCTCAGGGCGGCCACGCCAGCGCCCAGTCGGTGGCCGACTTCTATCGCGGCCGCACCGTCACTCTGCTGATCGGCTATTCGACCGGCGGCGGATACGACATCTATGCGCGCGTCCTCGCCCGCCATATGGGCCGCCACATTCCCGGCAATCCCGCGATCGTGCCGCAGAACATGCCCGGCGCGGGCAGCCTGCGGGTCGCGAACTTTCTCTTTAATGCTGCGCCCAAGGACGGCACGACCATCGGCATGTTCGGCCGTGGCATGGCGATGGAGCCGCTGATCGGCGCGAGCGCGACCCAGTTCGACTCCCGCCGGTTCGCCTGGCTCGGCAGCGGCAGCGACCAAGTCAGCCTCTGCGTCAGCTGGCACGGGTCGCCGATCCGAAATTGGGACGACATGCGTGCGAAGCCGTTCACGGTCGCCGGCGAAGGCTCGGGCTCCGACCCCGACATGTTCGCCGCCGTGCTGAAGAACCTCATGGGAGCGAAACTCAAGCTCGTTTCGGGCTATCCCGGCGGGCCGGAGATGAACCTCGCGATGGAACGCGGCGAGGTCGACGGGCGCTGCGGCTGGTCCTGGACCAGCGTGAAGATCACGCGCTCCGACTGGGTCGCGGACAAGCGGATCAATCTGCTCGTTCAGATGTCACTGCAGAAGAGCCCAGAGCTTCCCGACGTGCCGCTGATCATGGATCTCGCGTCCAGCGATCGCGCGCGGGGGATCCTCAAACTGGTGCTGAGCCGCCAGCAGATGGGATGGCCATTCGCGGCGCCTCCGGAACTTCCTGCCGATCGCGCGCAAGCGCTGCGCAAGGCTTTCGACGATACGACGAAGGACGTGGAATTCCTCGCCGAGGCGAAGCAGCGGCAGCTCGAAGTCAACCCGATGAGCGGCGCGGAAATCGACAAGCTGGTTGGCAAACTCTACCAGACGCCGCGGGATGTGATTGCCGCGACCAAGGCCGTCATCGCCGAAGGCGTACGGTAGTGGCTCGCTATCCCGCGCGCGCCTCTCTGATCGTGCGCCAGACCCGCTCGGGGGTGGCGGGCATCTCGATGTGGCGCACGCCGTAGACCGAGAGCGCGTCGACGATGGCGTTCGCGACTGCGGGCATGGCGCCGACGCAGCCGGCCTCGCCGCAGCCCTTGACACCGAGCGGATTGGTCCTGGTCGGCACCGGGTTGCTCTTCATCTCGACGCCCGAGAGGTCGCTCGCGCGCGGCATCGCGTAGTCCATGAACGAGCCGCTGACGAGCTGGCCGGAATCGGGATCGAACTTGATGTCCTCGAGCAGTATTTGGCCGGCGCCCTGGGCAATGCCGCCGGTGATTTGCCCGTGCACGAGCAAGGGATTGAGCACCGTGCCGACATCGTCGACCACGCTGTAGCGCAGCACCTCGACCACGCCTGTCTCCTCGTCGATCTCGACCTCGCAGACATGGCAGCCGTTGGGGAAATTGTCGACCTCGGCGTTGTAGACCGCGGTCGCGAGCAGTCCGGGCTCCAGGTCGCGCGGCAGTTTGGCCGGATTCACCGCCGCGATCGCGACCTCCTTGATCGTCATCGTGCGGTTGGTCCTGGCGGAGGAGAAGATGCCGTCGGCGAACTTGATGTCGTCTAAGTCGACCTTGAGAAGGTGGGCGGCGATCTTCTTGGCCTTGGCCGTGATCTTGTCGGTGGCGAGGAGAAAGGCCGAGCCGCCGATCGTCGCCGAGCGCGAGCCGCCGGTGCCTTCGCCGAAGAAGACCTGGTCGGTATCGCCCTGCACGTAATGCACCTCGTTGGGATCGAGGCCGAGACGGTCGCAGACCAGCTGCTTGAACGTCGTCTCGTGGCCCTGGCCGTGGTTGCAGGTGCCCGAATAGAGCGTAACCGCGCCCGAACGGTCGAAGCGGATCTCGGCGCCCTCGTAGCTCGGCGCGGCGGCCTTCTCGATCGTGTTGGACAGGCCGAGACCGCGCAGCTTGCCGCGCGTGCGCGATTGCGCCTGCCGCGCCGGAAAGCCGGCGACATCGCCGAGCTCGAGCGCCATGTCCATGCTCTTCTCGAACTCGCCGCAGTCGTAGGTGAAGACGAGCCCGGTCTTGAACGGCATCGCCGCGGGCGGAATCGTGTTGCGACGCCGCAGCTCCGCCGGGTCGATGCCGAGCTCGTCGGCGGCGAGATCGACCAGCCGCTCGATCACATAGGCGGCCTCGGGGCGGCCGTTGCCCCGATAGGGCCGTACCGGATTGGTGTTGGTGAACACCGCGGTGATATCGGCATGCAGCGCAGGCGTGCGGTAGACGCCGGCAAGAGTGCCGATATTGGTCAGGAACGACGTGCCGCCGACCTGCAGATAGGCGCCAAGATTGGCGACCGTCCGCACCCGCACGGCAAGGAAATTGCCATCCCGGTCGAGCGCCAGCTCGGCGTCGGTGACATTGTCGCGCGCCTGCGCATCGCCGAGGAAGGCTTCGGAGCGGGTGCTGATCCATTTCACCGCCCGGCCGGTCAGCTTCGCGGCCAGGAGGACGAGCGCGACCTCGTTGTAGACCGCGCTCTTCATCCCGAAGGCGCCGCCGATGTCGCCGGCGATCACGCGCACCTTGTTCTCAGGCACGCGCAGCACATTGCGGGCCAAATCCTCGCGGAACGAGAACGTGCGCTGCAGCGTCGTATAGATGGTGTAGCGCCCGTCGGCCGGGCTGTAGACCCCGATGCTGCCGCGCGGCTCCATGCTGGCCGCGGTGACCCGGTTGATCACGAACCGGTGCTTGACAACATGGTCCGCCTGCGCAAAGGCCGCGTCGGTCGCGGTCTTGTCACCCTCGAGCTGTACGAAGCAGATGTTGTTCGGGCAATCGTCGAAGACGAGCGGCGCGCCCGGCGCCGACGCATCTACGGTCGAGATGACCGCGGGCAGCGGCTCGTAGTCGACGTCGACCAGCTCGGCCGCGTCCATCGCCTGATGCAGGGTCTCGGCGACGACGAAGGCGACATAGTCGCCGACCCACCGCACCCGGTCCTTCACCAGCGCCGGATAGGGCGGCCGATAGAGCGGGCTGCCATCGCGGCGCTTGAGCCCGCCCGGCACAGGCAGGTCGCCGAACCCGGACGCCTGCCAGTCCGCGCCGGTGAGCACGGCGAGCACGCCCGGCGCAGCCCCGGCCTTGGCGGTGTCGATCGAGCGGATGCGCGCATGCGCGTGGGGCGAGCGCAACACATAGCCGAACGCCATGCCCGGAAGCACGATGTCGCCGACATAGCGGCCCTCGCCCCGCACCAGCCGCGGATCCTCGAACCGAGTGACCGCCTGCCCAATCCCGAATTCACCCACCGTCCACCTCTTGATTGCCGGGAGACCGCCGCCTTCGCGCGCCGGCTTGCCTCATGCCATTGCGTTCGGCGCACGTAAAGCCCACACGCGTGTTGACTGACAATCCTAACCGCGATGGATTCGATCACGCGCCACTGGCACCAGCGTCCTCCACTGGATCGCCCGCGAAGGCGGGCGATCCAGTAATCACCGAACATCGTTTGACGCACGGTCGTGCAGGATCGCGGGTCCGGTGGTTACTGGATGCCCCGCCTTCGCGGGGCATGACAGTGGGGAGCGACACCGCCGTTTCCTTCGCGGGCAGGAGTTCGACATGGCCGAGCTACTGGTGGCCACCTTGAGAAGGCGGCGGCACGACATGCGTCGTCACGACAAGGTGCTCGAGCTCGCGCCCGCCCGTCGGCTCCCTCTTACGGTCGAGATGACGATTGCCGCAGAAGCTCGCGCAACCGCTGCGGGGTGACGGGCAGCCGCGTGATCGCGCCCGGAATGCCGATGGCATCGTCGATCGCGCTCGCGATCACGCCGCCGGCGCCGTTGATTCCGCCCTCGCCGGCGCCCTTGAGCCCGAGCGGATGGCGCGGCGACGGCGCGTCCTCGGTGATGAGCACCTCGACATCGGGCAGATCGCGCAAGGTCGGCATCAGATAGTCGGCGAATGTCACCGCGAGCGGCTCGCCGCCCTGGTCATAGGTGAATTCCTCCGACAGCGCGCCGCCGAGGCCCTGCACGCAGCCACCCACGAGCTGGCCCTCGACCAGCATCGGATTGACCGCGCGGCCGACGTCATAGGCCACCATGAAGCGCTCGACCTCGACCTTGCCGGTCTCGCGGTCGACCCGCACCGCGGCAAGGTGCACGCCATAGGGAAAGACCGTGTGGTCGGTATTGTACCAGCCGTGCGCGGCAAGCTGCGGCTCACGTCCGCGCAGGAGTTTCGCGCCGGGCGCGATCCGCCTGGCAAGCTCGGCGAGCGCGATCGAGGGCCCGCCCTTGCCGCCCCGCCGCACCACCATGCCGTCGACAATGTCGAGCTCGGCAGCGGGCGTCTGAATGAGCTCGGAGGCGAATTCGAGCGCCTTCGCGCGCACCATCATGGCGGTGACGTGCACCGCGCCGCCGGTCAGCCCGGTCGCACGCGCGGCATGGGCGCCGATGCCGTGATCGATGCGATCGGTCTGGCCGTGGATCACCCGCACCTTCCGGTAGTCGACGCCCAGCGCCTCGGCGCAGATCTGCGCCATCGCGGTC
>Ga0137385_10001175_pt1 | contig 21797 bp, 22 predicted proteins | sample SagtaG_FD_104921 | JGI IMG/M metagenome (GOLD analysis project Ga0137385, IMG submission 104921) | Vadose zone soil microbial communities from Sagehorn Ranch, Mendocino, California, USA - Sage2_R_80_16 metaG | ecosystem: Environmental > Terrestrial > Soil > Vadose zone | place: USA: California... | reverse complement strand
GACCCAGACCCAGACCATTCACTTCAGCGGCACCGACTCGCGCGCTTCAGCGAACCCCTGTTCCGGCGCGCCCGGGACGCTGACGATCGTTTTCTCGGGCGTCATCCACACCACTGACCTCGAGGACGGCACCCTCCACCTGACCGGCACGATGACCGGCACGGTCGGGTTCTTCCCAGACGACCCGAGCCAACCGAGCTTCACCGGCCACTTGGCCGAGTGGTTCGGCGAGAACGTGAACTCCAGCAACTCCACCATCACCATCGCGGAAAACATCGTCCTCCACGGCTCCGACGGGTCGCTGGGCAAGCAGCACATCCTGTTCCATCTCACTGTGAACGCGAACGGGACGCTAACCTCGTCCATCGATACGGACCAGCTCAGCTGCTGAGCGCGCGGTTGGGCGGCCCGAAGGGCCAGCGTAGCAAGCGAGCGCCCGCTGCCTAGATGGATGGCGTCGCTGCCGCATCACATTCGACCAGTCCGAAGGGCACCCAGGACCCTGGTAAGGTCGCGGTCTGCATCAAAGGCCCGAACATGCCTGTCGTCTAGGATCTGGTCCCGGCCTGGAGCAATGCGATCGCGTGGCGCCGGGATAGGACCTGGGGTCATCAGACAAATCGGGAACGAATCGCGACTTTGCCGAGGCCCTTCGGCGCTGCTGGGTGCTAGCTTCAGGGCCGCGCTGAGCCGCGCAGGCGGGAATAGACAAGAGCGAACAGACGCGCTCGAACGCCGGCCCGGCTGCGGCTGCGGACAACCCACACAAGACGTGTCGTCTCCGGCGAGACCGTTTCGAACCGGTGCTGGTAGTCGATCGTGACGCCTATGGCACGCCCTGTCCACGTCCACGAGCGGGGCGGGTCAAACTCGGTCATCGTGAATCGCGACCGTCCGACAGGCCGGAACCGGAACGTCCCTACCGCATCTGCTCGCACGGGTCCCGGCGGGCTGACACGAGCACCCATGATGTGCGGAGCCCACGAGGGCCACGCCGCCACGTCGGCCAACGCGGACCAAGCGTTCGCGGTCGGTACCGGCACCATGAACGACCGCTCGACGAGCACGTCGGTGTGCGTATGTCCCATGCCCATGCGCACCAGCAGGATCCCGACGACCAACAGCCACAGGGTGATGATGGTGGGTGCGGCGATGCCCAGGGCCTGGGTGATGCTGCTGGGCTCCCCGATGGACGCCTGGATCACGCCCGACACCGCTCCGCCAGCTCCGCCTGCGACTGCGACCCACCCAAGCCAGCGGGGGTACACGCTGCTGAAGGCAGCCGCAAGCCCGTAGAGAACGAAGGTCACGCCTGCGAAGACGAGATTCAGTGGGCTGAGGAGCGCGAAGTTGATCGAGTCCTCCGCGCTGAAGGCGGCGAGGGCGGTTGCCCGAGCGTCAGCCGGCGCAGACAGCCACGACTCGGCGAGGTGCTTGGCGGCAAAGCCGTCGAGGGACAGCAGGATGACCGCACCCGCGGTCCCGATGATGGCGGCACTCATCCCGAACCGTGCGAGCGCACCGGCTAGGCCACCGTTGATCGAGTCGCGGATCGCGATGAGGCCGCCGAGCATCAGGATGAAGGCCACGATCAGCGCCAGGTGGACCGGGACCCAGATCTGGCTCTCGGCAACCACCCTTGCGGTCGCCGCGGGATCGGCAGGTCCGGCCGTGACCGGATGGATGAGGTTCCCGACCAACCCGAGGACCGCGCCAGCGATCGCCGCCCAACCTCCGATCCTGAACACCCATCGATCGTCGCTTGCCGAGTCAGAGATCGGAGTTGCGACCTCGAACGTCCCGTCCGTAGTTGCCGCGGTGGCCCTCCTTGTCGCCTCCCGGAGATGACCGGCCTGTGGGGAGCCCATCTCAGTCCTCCTGCCCCGGGACTTCACCGAAACGAGAGTAGGTCTCTGCTGCGACGACGTCGTAGTGCTCGACGCGCGGGGTCAGCTCGAGAAGGACACGTTCGTCGTCTCGGAAGTAGACCGCCCGATCGACATCCGATCCTGCGAAAGCGACGACAGCGTCCATCGACTCCCACAGCGAGACGAACTGGAACTCCGCTCGGCCATCGACCGTGCGCTCCAGGACGAACGCGCCAAGGTTCCCCTCGACCGACCGGACCTCACGCAGGTCCGCGCGAAGAGCGTCGCGGTAGGCTCGCGAGTCCTCCTCCCGAGTGGCGCCTCGCCAGACCCGAGCGATCGCCGGTCGGTCGAGTGTGCGACCGCCATCCGCGTCGACGTTCATCTCGAGCCCCCTTCCGATCGTGCCGCTCGTTCCGCTGGCGGCAGGCCAGCCACAAGATCAGCACCAGGTCTCGCTGGTTCAGCGGCGTTCGCCACGCCGGCGACGCGCGTCTTGATCCGATCCGCGGACCGCGTCGGGAGCGTGGTCAGGAGTCGGATGTTCATACGATTTCGGAGCCCAGGTCGATATCGTGTTCGAGGATTGGGCTCCAGCGCAGCTCTTGCCAATGTGGCCGCGATGCCGTCCACCGAGGCAGCCGCTTTGAGTAGCCGCTTGGGGAAGCCGAATCCCGCAGGCCACAACGCGCGATAGGGCTCGAGGGCTTCGTCGTAGCCGGACAAAGATGCAGCAGCCACCTTGTACAGGGGTGTGTTGATGACGCCCGGCTCCACCAGCACCACGCGAACCCCGAAGGGCGCCAGCTCCATCCGCAGCGCGTCCGAGTATGCCTCGATGGCGAACTTCGACGCGGAATACAACCCGCTCCCGGGAAGGACGAACCGTCCCAGGATGCTCGAGACGTTGACGATGCGACCGGCGCCCCGTTCGCGCATGGGCGGGAGGAAGGCCCGCGTCACGGCAAGTGAGCCGAACAGGTCGACCTCGAACTGCGCTCGGGTCTGCTCGTCGGGAACGGCCTCCACCGGGCCCAGGACCAGCGTCCCGGCGACGTTCACCAGCACGTCGAGCCCGTGACCGCGGGTCGCCGTCCCGACCTGCTCGCGGACGTTGCCGATCGAGGCCTGATCGGTCACGTCGAGTACGAGCGGCCGGACCCGGGGGTGGTCTGCGGCGAGAGCGTCGAGCGCACTCGCCCCCAGGGCGGCCCCAAAGACGACGTGGCCGGCGTCGGCGAGTCGCGCGGCGGTTGCCCGACCAATTCCTGACGAGGCGCCGGTGACCATGATGAACTGCGGAGAAGTGGGTTCGCTACGTTTGACTTCGCTCATTTCATGCCTCCAGGGGTCGTGTGCAACGGAACCTGGTGAGTTCCTTCCTCGGCGAGCATGGTCGTGGTGTCGGGCTGGGCCTCCGCGGAGGGACGTGCGGGCAGGAGGAACCAGGCAACGAGCGCACCCGCGGCCGCCACGGCGCAAGCAACGAGAGATCCGGCGGCGAAGCTGTGGAGGAACCCATCGACCGCTGCCGTGCGCAGCTGGCTCGCAACCGGTCGGAGGCCTGCCTGCGAAAGGTGCTGGGCGGCGACGTTGGCGCCGCCGACCGATCCCTTCGCCGCCTCGACGGCGGTTCGAGGCAGACCCGCTGGGAGGGTGGAGATGAGCCGGGACGCGTACAGCGAGGCCGAGACGCTGCCGATCACGGCAACGCCGAGGGTTCCGCCCAGCAACCGAGTGGCGTCGTTGACCGCCGAGCCGACCCCGGCCTTCTCCTCGGGGCCACTCCCATGATCGCCTCGGTCGCCGGCGCGCTCGTCAGGCCCATGCCTATTCCGAGCAGGATCATCTGACCGGCGATCCCCAGGTAGGAAGTTGCGCCCGACGCCGTCGAGATCCACAGCAACGCGCCGGACAACAGGATCAGGCCCGAGGTCACGACCAGTTTGTTTCCGGCCCGGACGGCGAGTCTCGTCCCAACCAGCGACGCCACAGCGACCGAGCCTGCCACCGGCAGCAGCCGGATGCTTGTGGCCAGTGGGCTGTAGGCCTTGAGGAACTGGAAGAATTGGGAGACCAGGAAGATGAAGCCCGACAGCGCGAAGAAGGCCACCGTGACCGCCCCGCTCGCCGCGGTGAACCTCGGGTTTGTGAACAGCCCGACGTCCAGCATCGGATGCCGACGCCGCCGCTCCACCAACAGGAACCCGGCCAGGACGGCCACGCTGGTCACGAACCCCACGATGGTGCGACCCGACCCCCAGCCCCAATCAGGGGCCTCGATGATGGTGAACACCAGCGCTCCCATCCCAGCGGAGGACAGCGCGAGCCCGGCCCAGTCGACCGGCGGCGTCCTCGGGTCGCGCGAGAGCGGAACGACCAGAGCGACCCCGATCGCGACCGCTGCGGCGACCGGCGCCATGAACAAGAAGACGCTCCCCCACCAGAAATGCTCAAGGAGCCAGCCTCCGACGATTGGTCCCATCGCGATCCCCACGCCCGTCGTGGCGCCCCACAGCCCGATCGCTCTGGCCCGCTCGGCTCGTTCGGTGAAGACGTTCGAGAGCAGCGACAGGGTGGCGGGGAAGATCAGGGCGGCGCCCAGGCCCACGATCAACGTGCCCTTGCGACCGAGCCGGTCACCGAGGCTCCCGGCGGTCAGGATCAGGGCGGCGAACACCGGGCTGTAGGCGTCGACCGCCCACTGCAAGTTGGTGGTGGACGCGTGGAGCTGGCGGACCAGGCTAGGCAGCGCCACGTTCACGATGGTGGTATCCAGGCTGATGACGAGCGCCGCCGGGCAGAGAGCGGCGAGGGCCAAGCCTCGGCGAGCCAGGGCGCGGATCTCGCCTTCTCCATGTGGGACCTCCTTCGTCGTTGGTCGGGTCTCCCCCTCCGGGGTCATCCGTTGATGGGAATCGCCACGAGCAGCCGGGGCGACCTGCCGTGGCTCGTCCAGCTGCGCATCCGTAGCGCGTCGCGGACCAGCTCGCGGATACTGACCTCGCCCAGCCCCTCGACGTTGGCGAACCGTCCCTCCAGCGCGATGCAGTCCTCGAGGTGGCGGTCCAAGGCCAGCTCGCGGGTCTCCTTCTTCGAGGCAGCACGCCAACTGCCCGTCGAGCCGCCCCATGCGGTGCAAGGATGCCAACGTCGCTGCGGACGGCGGTCATGCACCGTCACGACCAGCAGGAACGCAGACGTTACGCTCCTCCGCACGGGCCGCACCCCTCGTATGTGCGCTGTACATCTTCCAACTCCTCAGCGCCCCGCGCGGACCTCCCGGCACCAGCAACGACGCCGGCCGCCCGCCGTTGCGGCACGTGCCCCACGACAAGGAACAGAACGCTGGCGTGGGCTAAAGCATTGTTCCTTCGCCGGACGCCTCAGGCGCGACGCGCATTGTCGCTGCTTGCTGGCATGGCTGCCGACGGCAGCCATCTGGGCGGCCTGACTATGCCTGCTTTGCTGGCCAGAGGTAGACATGGTTGCATGCGCCCGTGACGGGACGATCGCTCACCCGCCCAGCTGAGGAGACCTGATGGGGCCGATCGAGCCGGCCGCCAGCACCGCCGCCGCCAGCCTGCTGGCCCGCGGCAGCGCCCCAGGCGGCGGACAGCCGGCCATACCTGAGCTCGGCGCGCTAGTCGAGGCCATGCTCGGCCACCATCGCGGTCTGCAGGATGCGCTCGAGCGGGCCCGCGCCCAGCCCGAGGACCCCACCCGGGTCGGCGCGCTCGCCCAGGCGCTTACCGTGCTTGGCGAAACCGACCCGGCCTTCGGGCACAAGCTCACCACGCTCGTCGCCCAAGCCCGACAGGCAGCCGGGGTCGGTGGGCTGGTCACCCGCGTCTACGGGCACGCACAGGTCGGCAAACTCGTCACCATCGGCCAGGCCGGCGACATCCATCTCCACCTGCCCCTGACGCCGACAGTGCTGGACCAGCTGCCGCGCACCCAGCCTGGCCCACTAGTGGCCAACCTACCGCCTCGCAACCCGGCGTTCACCGGCCGCGAAGATCTCTTGGAGCGACTACACGCCAGCCTGCGACCTGGGCAGCCCACCGCGGTTGTCCAGGCCCAAGCGCAGACACTGCATGGGCTGGGTGGGGTGGGCAAGACGCAGCTGGCCCTCGAGTACGCCTACCGCCACCAGGCCGACTACGACCTGATCTGGTGGGTCAATGCCGACCAGTCCGCCGCCATTCCTGGGCAGCTGGTGGCGCTCGCCCACCGCCTTGGCATCCCCGACCAGCAAGACCACACCGAGACCATCCAAGCTCTCTGGGACGCGCTCCGGTCGAGGGACCGCTGGCTGCTCGTCTTCGACAACGCCGAAGACCCCAACGACCTGCGCACGTCGTGGCCGCCCGACTCCGGTCAGGTGCTAATCACGTCGCGCGCCCCCACCTGGACCGGCCTCACTGCTGCGCTTGCCGTTGACGTGCTTCCACGCGCCGAGGCAGTCGCGTTCCTGCATCGCCGCGGCGGTCTGGGCTTCCAGGAGGCGGCGGCGTTAGCGGAGGTGCTGGGGGACTTGCCGTTGGCGCTGGAGCAGGCCGCTGCCTATCTGGAAGAGACCGCCATCTCAACCAGCGAGTACCTCGACTTGCTTGGCGAGCACGCTCGCGAACTGTTCGCGCTCGGCCGGCCAGCCAGCACCGAGCACACCATTGCGACCACCTGGTTGGTCGCGCTGCAACGGCTCCGCGACCACGCGCCGGCCGCCGAGGACTTGCTCATCTTGTGCGCATTCCTAGCCGCCGAGGACATTCCCCGCACCCTGCCTGTCGAACATCCGGATGTGCTGCCTGGCCGACTAGCCGCAGTTGCTGCAAGACCGCTCGCCTATCAGCAGACAATCGGGGCGCTCCGCCGCTACTCGCTGGTCAAGACCAGCCAACACGGAACACAGTTGAGCGTTCACCGGCTCGTGCAGGCTGTCGTTCGCCACGGCCTGGACCGCAGCGAGCAGCAGCGCTGGGCAGAAGTGGCGGTCCGGCTGTTGTTCGCTGCCTTCCCGGTCGACAGCTATGAACTCGAAAGCTGGCCAACCTGCGTCCGGCTGCTGCCTCACGCGCTCACCGTAGTCCAATACGCCAGTGCTTTCGGCGTCGAACCGACGAAGACCGTCGTCCTCCTTAACCGGGTTGGCGATTACCTATGGGGTCAGGGTGAGTTGCGTCAAGTGAAGGCGCTGCTGGAGCAAGCCTCGGACATCGCCTTGACTCATCTCGGCTCCGACCACCTGGAGGTCGCCCGCACCCTCAAGAACCTCGGGACTGTGGTCTACGACCTTGGCGACCTGCCCAGCGCTCGCATCGCCATCGAGCGCGCCCTCGCGATTCGCGAGGCCCGCCTCGGCCCCGACCACCCCGAGGTCGCCTACAATCTGAACAACCTGGGACTAGTCTTGCGTGACCTTGGCGACCTTGCTGGCGCTCGCGCCGCCCACGAGCGGGCGCTCGTCATCCGCGAGGCCCAACTCGGTCCCAATGACACTCTCGTGGCGCAGAGCCTGAACAGCCTCGGGAGCGTTCTTGCCGACCTCGGCGACTTGACCGCCGCGCGCAGCACCGTTGAACGCGGACTGCGCATCCGGGAGGCCTGCTACGGTCCCCGTCACTTCGATGTCGCCTACAGTCTCAACACCCTTGCTCGGGTTCTGCGCAACCTCGGCGATCTCGCTCAGGCACGCACCGTCGTTGAGCGGGCGTTGGACATCTATGAGACCCAGTTCGGCCCCGACCATCCGTACGTCGGGCAGAGTCTTTACATTCTGGGCCTCGTGAAGTCTGATCTCGGGGACCTGCTTGGAAGCCGGGCCGCGCATGAGCGCGCGCTCACTATTCGCGAGGCTCGCCTCGGCCCAGATCACCCAGACACAGTGCGAAGCCGAGAAGCGCTTGCAGCAGTGGTCGCAGAGTTCGACGACCAGCCATAGCCGTTTAACGGCTTATGACCTATGTGAGCTGCTCTAGGGTAATTCGCGCAAGCTCAGGTGCTCAAGCGTTACTCCCCGCATGGCTTATAGCCGTCCTCTGACCAACCGTCCCGTGCGGTTACAGCTGGTCCCGACCCAGCGAGTGTGCTAGGACAAGCCAGCCATAGCGCCTGCCAGGCTCGGAGGAACCATGGACCCCGCCACCCTCGCCCTGACCGCCGCCGGGCTGGTCGCCAAGAAGACCCTGGAGGCCGCTAGCGGCGAGGCCGGCAAGACCACGTGGCAGGCGCTGGGCCGCATCGCCCAGACCATCCGCGGCTGGTTCGCCGGCGACCAGGAAGCCACCGAGACCCTCGACCGGCTGGAGGCCAAGCCCCAAAGCCAGGCCCGCACCGCCGAACTCGCCGAGGTGCTGCAGCCCCGGCTGGAGGCTGAGCCGCGGCTGGTCGCCGAGCTGACCCGCCTGGTCGACCAAGCCAAGGCCGACCCGCAGACCGCGGCGTTTGTGACCACTATCCAAGGCAACGCAAGCGTCGGGAAGCTGACCAACATCGGCCAGATCACCGGCAACGTCCAGCTCTAAGCGCGGCAGGCACGATGACGATGGCGGAAGAGCTCGAGCCGCTGGCGGGTACCACAGCGAGCCAGCACCGCGCTCAGCGCGACCGACCAGCCAGCCGAGCTGGCCGTCTGGCCGGGCCTGGCCCGCCTGGTCGCCGTCCTGCAGCAGGCCGCCGCCGCCGACCCGGCCCTGCGGGCCACACTCGCGGCGGTCACCGCCACGCCCGAGGATCCGAGCCGGGTCGCCGCGCTCGCCTATTCTGTGGACGCCCTGGCGGGCAACAACCGCGGGTTGCGGGCCGAGCTTGAACGCCTGCTCAACCAGGCCCAGCACCATCCGACCGCTGGGCCGCTGGTGACTCAGATCGCCGGGCACGCCCAGGTGGGCAAGCTGGTCACCATCGGCCACGCCGGCCAGGTCCACGTCCACCCGCCACCACCACCGGCCACGGTCCTTGACCAGCTGCCCCCAACTCGCGCGGGGCCCGTGGTGGCCAACCTGCCCCCGCGTAACCCCAACTCCACCGGCCGCGCCGACCTGCTCCACCAGCTTCACGGCGCCTGCACCCCGGCCAGCCGGCCGCGGTCGTGCAGGTCCAGGCGCAGACGCTGCACGGGCTGGGCGGGGTCGGCAAGACCCAGCTGGCCCTGGAGTACGCCTACCGCCACCAGACCGACTACGACCTGATCTGGTGGGTGACGGCCGAACCGCCCGCCGCCATCCCGGGCCAGCTGGTCGCACTCGCCCGCCGTCTCGGCCTGCCCGAGCAGGCCGAGCAGGCCGAGACGATCGGCGCCCTGTGGGACGCGCTGCGGCAACGTGACCGCTGGCTGCTGGTGTTCGACAATGCCGAAGACCCCAGGGACCTCCGTCCCTGGTGGCCGCCGGACTCAGGTCGGGTGCTGGTCACCTCCCGCCACCCCATCTGGGCTGGCCCTGCCACCGCCCTCGCGGTCGACGTGCTGCCCCACACAGAAGCAGTGGCGTTTCTCCGCCGTCGGCTGGGCCGCGACGACCCCGACTTCGATCTGCTGGCTGCGGCGCTCGGGGGACCTGCCGTTGGCGTTGGAGCAGGCCGCCGCCTACCTGGACGAGACCGCAATCACTCCAGGGGAGTACCTCCATCTGCTCAGAGTGCACGGTCGCGAGTTGTTCGCCCTCGGCCGCCCAACGACCACCGAAAAGACGATCGCGACCACCTGGGCAATCTCACTGCAACGACTTCGCGAACAGGCGCCTACCGCCGAGGCCCTGCTGGTGCTGTTCGCGTTTCTGGCCGCTGACGACATTCCGCGTAGCCTTGCCACTCACTGGCGATGTCAACCTGCGGTGGCCCCACTATGACGGGTTGATCTGGCCCCACCCGCGTGGTGGGGCGCGTCGGGTGGGGCGGTCTGATCTGGCCCCGTCTGGTTTCGTCGCGGAGTACGGCGACGCGCTCGACCGTTGTCAGTCGGGATGCTGAGGTTCCAGCCAGGTGCGAATGAGGGCGACCGCCTCAGCCGTGTCTGAGGTTCTCACGGGACCCTGATCGGCCTCGATGTAGAACGGCGTCTGGCCGTGTGGCCATGTGTCGATCTGGACCTCGACAGCGCCGCGTGTGGCTCGCAGGAACCAGACGTTGTCGTCGTCGGCCGCGTGCGTCACCTCGAGGCGTTCCACCATGAGGCCGTGGATGCATTCCCGCAGTTCGTCGAACAGCCCGTCGACGGGTCCACCCGTTCGATCGGCGGGTCCCCAAGGCCGGGCTGGCATCGTCTGGGCTCCTTTGACGGCAACCTGTCGCCAGGCGGCATCGTAGCGCTGCCCGTTGGCCATGACGGGCTGGTCAGGTCCTGGTGGCCGCGCTGGTGGTGTCGCGCTTGTGGCGGGTGTGGGCGAGCCGGTAGGAGTTGGTGCCGGTCTCGATGATGTTGCCGGCGAAGGTGAGCCGGTCCACGATCGCGGCGCACAGGCGCGGGTCGGTGAAGGTGTTGGTCCAGCCATCTGGGGCTGGGACATGTTCGTGGTGGAGGATCCTGGCTGCTGCCTGCAGTCTTCGCTCTCCAGCCCGCTCTTTGATCTTCCAGGCGTAAGCCCCGTATGTTTGGCGCCACCTTGATCATTCAACTGTGAGGAAGGTGTGCCGGTGGTGTCACGACTGCGCGTGCTGGAGGGCGGGGCCGTCCCGCAGGAGCCGGTCACCACCGACCCGTGGGCGTTCCAGGCCCAGTGTGTCGAGGCGTTCGTGGCCTCCTGGCAGGCGCCCGGGTTCAGCCCGGTGACCATCGACAACGACACCGGCCTGCTGGAGCGGACCCTGACGGCCCTGGGCCGCCCAGCGTGGGAGGTGACCCCAGAGGATATCGACCGGGTCGTCGGGGAGCTGGCAGTGGCGGGGCGGGCGACGTCGACCCGGCGGGAGTATGTGCAGATCTTCAAGGGCTTCCACCGGTTCCTGCAGGCCCGCAAGGCCGCCGAGATCCAGGCCATCTTCGGGGTGCGCCTGGTCTGCCCGGTGGACGAGTTCAACGCCTCCCGGCATGTCGGCGACGACTCCCCGGCGCTGCTGCCCCCGCCCACCCCGGAGCGGGTGGGCGGGTTCTTCGACTTCCTCAAGGCCCGGATTGCCACTGCCCGCAAGTACGCGCCTGCGGCCAGGGATTATGCGCTGTTTCGGACGCTTTATCACGCCGGGTTGCGCTCGGAGGAGGCCGCGCTGCTGGAGCGCGCGGACGTGCACTTTGGCCGGGGTCCGTTCGGCAAGCTGCACGTGCGCTTCGGCAAGGGTGCCCGCACCTCCGGACCGCGGCCCCGCTGGGTGCCGATGCTGGACGGGCTGGACCTGGTGCTGCGGTGGTTCCTGGACGATGTGCGCGGCAAGCTTCCCGACTCGAGTGTGCTGTTTGCTGATGAGTCGGGCGGCAGCCTGCATCCGGGCACGATCCGCAACCGGCTGCGGTATCTGATGGAGTTGGAGGCCGGCCCGGCCAGCGAGCGGTTCAGCCCGCATGGGCTGCGGCGGGCGTGCGCCACCCACAACTACGAACGCGGCGTGGACCTGGTGGCCATTCAGCAATTGCTCGGGCACTGGACGGTCAGCTCCACGATGCGGTATGTCCGGCCCTTCGAAATGTTCATCGAGGACGCCTATCGCCGCGCGACGGCCGCCACGCTGGGGGAGCTGGCCGGAGATGGGGAGGATGGGACGGCATGAGGATCCGGTGGCGGCTGCGGATGGCCGCGGCGCAGCGGGAGGTGTGGACCGGCGCGCAGTTGCGGCGGCTGTTGCGTGAGCGGGCCGGGCTGGAATTGTCGGCGGCGTCGGTGTCGGCGCTGCTGACCAAGGAGCCCTCGCAGGTGAAGCTGTCCACGCTGGCGGCGTTGTGCACGGCGCTGGAGTGCGGCCCCAACGACCTGTTCGAGGTCGACACCACCCCTGTCCAGCGGCCGGCTCCACCACCAAGGGTGGTGTCTGAGCCGCCGAAGGCGGCCTCGACGCGTGGCCGGTCGATGCCGCCGCTGTGACCCGATGGCGGGTGCGGGTCGCCGATGGGTAGGCGGCAGCGCGACTGTGTGGACTGCGGCGCGCCGGTCGGCTATCTGAACCGGCAGCACTGCTGCCGTTGTTGGCGCCGGCGGACCGAGTGGGCCGCCAAGGCGGTCTGTCCGGGCTGCGGCAAGCAGCGGATCCTGCAGCACCGCACCGGCCGATGCGCGCTGTGCTCGCGAGCCTGCACCCGCTGCGGGCATCTGGTGCGGTCACGGTCGGCCAGCCTGTGCCGGGACTGCCGGCGCGCTGCCGAGCGGGCGGCCGCCCGGCAGCCCTGCCCACGCTGCGGCCGGTCCGGCTATCTCCGCCAGCACACCGGCTGGTGTGGCACCTGCTCCCGGCCACGGCAGGCCAAGCAGCCACCGCAGCCCTGTGCCGGGTGCGGGCGGGTGCGGCGCCATGCCGGGCTCGGCTTGTGCTCGGCCTGCTGGCAGCGCCATCCCGACCGGCCCTTCGTCCAGGGCGGCAACCTCATCGCCCGGCTGGCCGAGCCGCCACCGTGGCTGGGTGGCTTCGTCGGCTATCTCGCCACCCGCCACTGCGTCGGCCGCGCTTGCACGATGCTCACCGCGCTGGGGCGGCTGCTGGAAGACCCCCATCCCAACCAGCCCCAGGCCCTGCTGGAGCGTGCCCGCCGACCAGGCCGCTCGATGGGCACACTCGCCCGCGCCCTGGAGGACTTCTTCACCGAACACGGCCTGGCGATCCCGACCGACCAGGCCGAACGACTGGCAGCCGGGCGCCGCCGGCGCCGCATCGACGCCACACCCGCCTCGTTGCGTCCGGCGGTGGCGTCGTTTGCCACCTGGATGCTGCGGGCCCGGGAGCGTGCCCGACGGGCCGGGACCCGCCCACGCACAGACGCCACGATCGAAACGGCCCTGGCCACCATGCGCGACCTCGCCCGGTTCCTGGCCACGATGCGCGGCAAGCGCGACTGGGCGCTGATCGACGTGGCAGACCTCGAGGCGTTCCTGGCCCTGCTACCCAAGGGCCGCAAGCGGCGCCTGACCGTGCTGCGGCAGTTCTTCGGTTTCGCCCGAACCCAACGGCTCGTGCTCGTCGACCCCACCGGCGGGCTGTCCGCCACCGCACCCAGCGGCTTCACCGGTGAGACCGTCAGCCTTGACCACCAGCGACGGCTATTTCGCCGCTGGATGACCGACCCAGCGGTCCACCCGCACGAGGCCCTGCTGGGGATCCTGGCGCTGCTGCACGGCGCCTCCAGCCGCGAGGTCCGCCTGCTGCGGCTCGACCAGATCGACCCCGCCGCCCGCACGATCCGGCTGGGGATGCGTCCGCACCCGGTGCCGCTGGACCCGGCCAGCTGGACAGTCCTGCAGCGCTGCCTGGCTCACCGCCACAGCTTGCGCACCGACAACCCCCACGTGCTGGTCACCCGCGGCACCAAAGCCCGCCGGACCCCCGCATCCGTCGCCTATCTCAGCCACCTGCTCGACCCTTGCGGCGTCCCGCCGCGGATGCTGCGTTGCACCCGTCTGGTCGACCTGGTCAACACCATGGACGCCAAGCTGGTGGCCGCCGCGTTCGGGATGGATCCCGAAGGCGTGATGATCTATCTCGCCGACCACGTCCACGACAGCCTGCTCCCCAGCAACGGTGCGGCGCCGTGACCGGCGAGCAGCTCGGCCGATGGGACCCGTTGTCCATCCCGGAGCTCGCTCGACTCCTGGCACCTGCCCGGTTCTCCTGGTGGGTGGCCGGCGGCCATGCCCTGGACCTGTTCCTCGGCCACACCACCCGACCCCATGACGACCTCGACGTCGAGGTGCTGCGACGCGACCAGCACAAGGCCCAGCGCCTGCTCGCTGGTTGGGATCTGCGTGTCGCCGCCGGTGGCCGCCTGCCATCCTGGCGCGACGGCCAGTGGCTTGGAGCTGGCGCCAACAGCGTCTGGTGCCGGCCGGCCCCCGACGCGCCCTGGTGCCTGCAGCTGCTGCTGGCCGACAGCGACAACGGCAACTGGGTGTTTCGCCGCAACCCCGCCATCGTTCGGCCGTTGCAGAGGATCGGATTGCGGACCGCTGACGGCGTGCCCTATCTCGCCCCGACCCTTCAGCTGCTGTTCAAGGCCAAAGACCCCCGGCCCAAAGACATCGCCGACTTCAACCTCATGCTGCCCGAGTTGCGCGCTGCGGATCGGGCCTGGCTGGCGAGCGCGCTGGCCGCCACCCACCCCGGCCATCCTTGGCTGGCGCGGCTGCGCGGCGAGTCGAACCCGTGAAGGTTCGGCGCCACCTTGCACACGTTGGCGGGAACCTGTGCGCTTTGCTGAACGACTCGTTGGACGCGATGGCGACGGAGTTGCGTTCCTCGCGTTCGGTGAGGACCTGGAACAGCAGCTCGGCGCCGCGACGGTCCAGTTCCATGTAGTTCAGCTCGTCGATGCACAAAAGGTCGACGCGGCCGTAGCGGCTGATGGTCTTGGATAGCTGCCGCTCGTCGGCGGCTTCGACCAGTTCGTTGACCAGCTTGGCGGCCAGGGTGTAGCGGACCCGGAAGCCAGCCTGGGCGGCGGTGGTGCCAAGGGCGATCAGCAGGTGACTCTTGCCGGTGCCAGAGTCGCCGATCAGGCACAGTGGTTCGCCGTTGCGGATCCACGCGCAGCCCGCGAGGGTATGGATGGTGGCGGGGTTGATGGTGGGGTTGGCGGCGAAGTCGAACTCCTCCAGGGTCTTGGAGCGTGGGAAGCCGGCGTCGTGGACGCGGCGGGCGGCGCGACGCCGGTCACGGTCGTCGCATTCGGCCAGCAGCAGCTCGACCAGGAAGCCGCGGTAGGTGAGCTGCTCGCGTTTGGCGGCGTCGGCGAACTCGGCGAAGCGGTCGCGGATGGTGGGCAGGCGCAGCAGGCGGCAGGCCTGGTCGATGGCGGCGTCGGCGGCCTGCTCGGTGACCCCACCGCGGCGGGCTGGGCTCATGAAGTCCTCTCAGGGGTGCGGGTGAGCAGCTCGTCGTAGGCGGTAACCGACGGTGGTGGGCGGGTGTCGGTGGGCAGGCTGGCCAGCCGCCGCTGGGTGAGACTGGCCACCGGTGCCTGGGCGAGTGGCGTCGGGAACGGTTCGGCTGGCGGCCGGTGGGTCATGGCCGCGGGCACCTGGCCAGCGGCGCGGCGCTGCTCATAGGCACGGCGGGCCTCGACCGCGACCACGTCAGCACTTGGGACCCCGAGCTTGACGGCGGCCGCCAGCCCGGCGGTCATGTCGGCGTGGGGTAGGTGGCGGTGCAGCAGCAGCGCTTGGACGAGCATGGGGGTGCCGTCGGCGTCGCCGAGCCGGCTGCGGCACAACGCCCAGAACGCCTCGTGGGCCGGGGTGAACGCGCCCGAGGCGCGGGCTTGGGCCAGCGCGGTCGCCCCGGGAAGCGCCCCGGGCTTGCGTGCCAGGACTTCCAGGTAGTGGTCCAGCACCAGCGTGTCGGAGCCCTTGCGTGGCGAGCGGGCATGCCGGGCGACCTCCGCGCGGCCGTCGAACACCACCAGCTCGCTGGCGCCAAGCAGGACCCGCACCCGCCGGCCGATCAGCCGGGCCGGTACCGAGTAGCGTGCCTGGCGGACCGTGATCCGTGCGTAGCGGTCCACCAATGGCCGCAAGGCCAGGCCGGTGGGGAACCGCTCGGCTGGCAGCGGCCGCAACCGGCCCTGCTCGGCCGCAAACTCCTGGCCGACCGTGCGGGTGCGATGCTCGATATGGCGGGCGTCATCGGCGGCGTCCCAGACCTCGATACGCTCGTTGAGCTCTGCCACCGAGCTGATTCGGGGCACGGGGACCAGATGCGCGCGGCGGAACCGGCCGACCTCACTTTCGACCCCGCCCTTCTCATGGGCGCCCTCGCGTCCGGGGATGCAGTAGAACGCGTCGAAGCCATAGTGACTGCGGAACGCGATCCAGCGTTGGGACTCGGTGCGGTTGCGGCCAAACAGCACCCGCGAGACCGCCGACTTCAGGTTGTCGTAGCGGATCTTGTCGGCCGGCACCCCACCCAGCGTCTCGAACGCATGCTGGTGGCCTTCCAGGAACGCCTCCTGCCCTTGGCTGGGGAACACCCGGTGCACCGCCTTGCCGGAGGCGCTCAGCCGCAGCGTGAACAAGAACCACTTGGTCGGCACGCCGTCCAGCCGCACCCACACATCCGCGAAGTCGACCTCGGCCTCCGCGCCCGGCGGGTGCGACTGCGGCACAAACGCCTCCTCGACCTCCAACTCGAGCTCGGCGGCCAGCTCTGGCCGCCGGCGGGCCACGTAGTCCCGCACGGTCGAGTACGACAGCCCGCGGATGCGCTGCTCGTCGACCAGCCGCTCCCACACCCGCTGGGCGGTATGCCGCTGCTTGCGTGGCGCGTCCAGGTCCTCACGAAGCCACTGGTCGATTACCGGCTTGACCGGGTCCAGCTTCGGCGCGCGCCGCACCGGCGTCTTGCGCGGCGGCGGCATCGGATCCTCCAGCGCCTGACGCACGGCGCGCCGATGCACCCCATATCGTCTGGCCAACGCCCGGACCGACAGCCCCTCCCGCACCCGATCCCGGCGGATCTGCTCGAACACCTCCACGCGCGACCCCACCCAGGCCCCCCCTTCCAACCACCCCGCGGGCTTCCGGACACCGCGGCCAGGTGGGGCCAATTCAAGCCGTCACAAGCACCCAACCAGTGGGAGGGTGGGACCAAATCAGACCGTCACGGTGGGGCCAGTTCAGGCTGTCACGGCCACACTCACCACCCCGATCGGCTGCCCGATTGTCCCGTCGCATTGAAGTCGGCCCGTCTCGCTGAATCCGGCCCGTCTGTCGTAGTGTCTCGCTCCGGTTGCCCGGTTGGGTGGGAAGTCGGAGGAGGGGTGGTGGGTGGAGGAGTTGCCGCACTCGCCGATGTTGGTGGTTGTCGGTTCGAGTTGGAGTTCGTCGAGGCTGATGGTGGGCGGCATCGCGCGCCGTTGACGGCGTGTTGGCGGGTGGCGTTCGAGGACGCGCTGCCGGTGCGCTCGTTCCCTTCGTATCGGGGGCAGCGCAACTTCCCGGGCTGGTGGTGGTCGTCAACGACCGGCCGGCATGTCGGCCACGAATCGTGGCTGGAGCGGGACCATGCGATGCTGCTGGACTTCGACCCGGAGGTGGTGGGGTTTGCCTCGCAGCCGTTTTGGCTGCACTGGCTCGGCGAGCGGGGCAGCACACGGCATGCGCCGGACTTCTTTGCGCGGCGGGGGGACGGCACCGGCGTGGTGCTCGACGTGCGGGCCGACGACCGGGTCAAGCCCGAGGACGCGGAGGTGTTTGCGGCGATGGCGCGGGCTTGCGAGGTGGTGGGCTGGAGCTTTCAGCGGGTCGGGACGCTGGCGCCGGTGCTGGCTGCGAACGTGCGGTGGCTGTCGCGTTACCGACATCCGCGGTGCGGTCGACGCGAGGACGTGGCTGCTCGGCTGCTGGAGGTCTTCGCGACACCCAGGCCGCTGTGGGACGGCGCTGCGGCGGTGGCCGACACCCTGGTGGTGCTGCCGGTGCTCGACCACTTGCTGTGGCGGCGGGTGCTGGTCGCCGATCTGGTCTCGGCGCCGCTGGGATCGTCCAGCGTCGTTTGCCGCGCCGCCTGGAGCCCGGGATGAGCGCGTTCCGAGCCCGACGGTCGGGGGCGCGGCAGGCCAGCAGGGGTGGTCGCCGGTTGGTGCCGCCGGCCGGGCTGTTGGATGGGTTGCCGAAGCCGGCCGTCGAGCAGGCCTTGTGGTGGGAGGGGCACATCCTTGAGGTGCTCGACGGCCTGCCACCCGACGCCGCGCCGGATGCTGTTCCACGGCCTGCCTACGACCCGGCGCGGCAGTCGCTGACCAGGCGGGAGCAAGCCAAGGCGGCCGAGTTGACCGCGCTGGGGCATCGCGTCACGGCGAGCACGGTCAAGCATCGGCGGCAGCGCTACCAGGCCAACGGGTTGCCGGCACTGGTGGATGGCCGGGTGGACAAGCACATGCCCCGTTTCGGGCAGATCGATCCGCGCGTGGTCGAGGTGATGCGGACCGTGATCGCGGAGACGACCCAGGCGTCGTCGAGAACGGCCAGCTATGTGCTATGGCGGACCGGACAGGTCCTGGACGCCGGCCATGGTCAGGGGATGGTGGCCCTGCCCTCTCGCGCGACGCTGTATCGGCTGTTCGCCAAGTTGTCGCACGGGCTGCACACCACCGGGTCGGCACGCACACGCCGGTCATTGGCCAACCGGCCACCCGGCCCGTTCGGCTCGGTGGCGGTGGCCGCTCCGGGTGAGCTAATGCAGATCGACTCCACGCCGCTGGACGTGCTGGTGCTGCTGGAGGACGGGGTTGCGGGGCGGGTCGAGCTGACCGGGATGATCGACGTGGCGACCCGCACGGTGACCGCGGCGGTGCTGCGGCCGACGACCAAGTCGGTCGACGCCTCGGTGCTGCTGGCCCGCACGGTCACCCCGGAGCCGATGCGGCCCGGCTGGGCGGACGCGCTACGGATGTCCCGGTCAGCGCTGCCCTACCGGCGGCTGTTGTCGCTGGATGAGCGGTTGGAGCACGCCGCGGCCCGGCCGGTGATCGTGCCGGACACGATCGTGTGCGACCACGGCAAGGTGTTCATCTCGCGCAACTTCCGCTCCTCCTGCCGGTTCCTGGGGATCAACTTCCAGCCCGCACACCAGGCGACCCCGACCGACAAGCCGCACATCGAGCGGATGATGGCCGCGGTCGGGACGCTGTTCTGCCAGTTCGTCTCCGGCTACCTCGGCTCGAGCGTGGAGCGGCGCGGCCGCGCGGTGGACCAAGAGCCGCTGTGGTCGATGCTGGAGCTGCAGGAGTTGCTGGACGAGTGGATCGTCGCCGCCTGGCAGAACCGGCCACATGAGGGCTTGCGTGATCCCGAGCACCCTGGCCGGGCCTTCACCCCCAACCAGAAGTACGCCGCCCTGGTGGAGGCAGCCAGCTACGTGCCGGTCGCGCTGTCGGCCGACGACTACGTCGAGTTGCTCCCCGCGCGGTGGCAGGCCATCAACGCCTACGGCATCAAGATCGCGCACCGGACCTACGACGGCCAAGCGCTCAACCGCTTCCGCCGGCAGCGCTCCGGGGTCAAGGCGCACAAGGACCGGTGGGAGGTCCACCACGATCCCTACGACGTCAGCCGGATCTGGGTCCGCGACCACTGGGACGGCGATGGCGGCTGGATCACCGTCTTCTGGAAGCACCTGGCCCGCGTCCCGACACCCTTCGGCGAGCTGGCCTGGAACCACGCCCGCACGGAACTGCTCGACCAGGGCAAGACCCCGACCGAGCAAGAGGTCGCCGACGCCGTCGCCGCCCTGCTGGAGCGAGCCAACCGTGGCCCACAGGCCGCGGAACCGCCGCCCACACCGTCCAAGCGGGGCCGCCAACGCCGGGTCGCGGCCCGCACCCGCGCCACCCAGCAGCCCACCTGGCCGCGACCGCACGCCGACCCCGACAGCCTTGACGGCGACGCTGAGGACGACGCCGCTGGCAGCAGCGGGCAGGAACCCCAAAGCGAAGCAGCCCACCCACTCGCCAAGGTCGTCCCACTGGGCGTCTTCGACCCGTTCCAGGAGGCAACCAAGCGGTGGTGACCACCACGACCGGCCCGCAAGGCCCGGATCGCACGACCTCGCCCACCACGTGGCGCCCCACCCTCGACGAAGACGACTGGCATCGGCACCTGACCACGCTGGAGGGCTGGCGGCAGTTCACCAGCGACGCCTCGGCCCCACCCAAGCTGCTGCCCAACCACCAGTGGGAGCGCCTGGTCGAAGACGACCGGATCGGCTACGACGAGGCCCGCCTGGACTACCACACCCGGCTGCGGGTGGTCGCGACCTCGGCGCTGCGGCAGGTCGTGCATACCGGCCGCCGGCTGACCCTGCTCAACCGGCACGCCCTCAGCGCCCGTCGTGGGCTGATCCTGTCCGGGCCGGCCGGCACCGGCAAGACCACCGCGATCATCCAGTTCGGCAAGACCCACGAGGTGATCGACCGGCAGCGCCACCCGGGCATCGAGCGGATCCCGGTGGTCTATGTCACCGTCCCGCCGGCGGCGACCCCGCGCATGCTGGCGGTTGAATTCGCCCGGTTCCTCGGGCTCCCCCTCACCACCCGGGCCAACATCACCGACATCATCGAGGCCGTCTGCGGGGTGCTGTGCGATGCCCGGGCCGGGCTCGTCCTGGTCGACGAGATCCACAACCTGCAGCTGTCGACCCGCACCGGCGCCGAGGTCTCCGACACGCTGAAGTACTTCTCCGAGCGGATCCCGGCCACGTTCGTCTACGCCGGCGTCAACGTCGAACGTGAAGGGCTGTTTGCCGGCACCCGCGGCCAGCAGATCGCCGGCCGCTTCGGCCTGATCCCCACCGTCGCGTTCCCCTATGCCGACGAGTGGAAGGGGCTGGTCGCCACCCTGGAAGACGCCCTGCGACTCCACCGCCACCGGCCCGCCACCCTGGCCGGGCTCGACCGCTACCTGCACCAGCGCACCAGCGGGATGATCGGCAGCCTGTCCCACCTCATCCGCGGCGCCGCGATCGAGGCCGTCCTGGACGGCAGCGAACAGATCACCAAGCACACCCTGGACACCGTCGAGCTCGACCATGCCGCCGAGCAGCCCCGCCACCGGCCACGACGTGGCACCCGCCGCGCCACGGCGGCATCACCAAAGGGAGCACGATGATGTGGCAATACCTGGTGGTCTCCAAGGGTTGGACGTTGTGGAAGGAGGACAGGCGTCGCGACATGGGTTGGTTTCTTCCTGCTGAGGCGCCGACGATCGAACCGGATGCCTCACTGCAGCAGGGCTGCGCGGTCCTTGGACGGCATGGCTGGGAACTCGTCGCGGTGACGTTCGAGCGCGCCGACACCGAGAGTTTCGTCCGCGAGGAGCACACGCTCTTTTTCAAGAAGCCTGAGCAGGCAGCACGCAGATAGCAGCACCGGGCATGGGCTGGGAGCCGTCGCTTCGCCCGCTCCCGATCCGCGTGCGGCCCCGCCCGGCCGAGACCGTGAACTCCTACATCCGACGGTTGGCCCGCGCCAACCACCTGCGGCCCAGCTACCTGCGCGCCTTCCTCTGCGGACCGCCGCAATACTTCGGAGCGATCCGCCCCGAGCGGCTCGCAGCCCTGGCCGGCCGGCCCGTCTGGGCACTCGAGCATGCCTTCACCGACCTTGCGCCCCCACCCCGGCCGCAGCCTGGCAAGCCGACCCGGCACCATCGACCCGCCACCGACAAGCCCAGGCTCTTCACCGCCATCCGGCAGGACCTCGCAACACACGGGCTGTCCATCCGCGCCCTAGCCAAGCGCTACCGCGTCCACCGCCGCACCATCCGCCAAGCACTCACCACGCCCGACCCGCCACCACGCAAGCCACTCCCCGCACGACAAGCACCCGTGCTCGAGCCCGTGCGGAACCCGATCGATGCCATGCTCACCGCCGAACCCGACTTGACGCCTTGGCGGATCTGGGAACGCCTACTCGACGAACACGACGCTGACGTGTCCTACTCCACGGTCCGCGACTACGTCGTCCGCCGCCGTCGACGGCTGCCCCGCAACGGAGCAGATTCGGTGGAACACCGCTAGGGATTTCCAGGCGAAGAGCAGATTCAGCAGGGACGCCTCGCCATGGCGAATCCCACCCGACCTGCTCCATGCCAGCTCAGAGCCCTGTGGCCGAGCACCGATTCAGCGAGACAGGACATCAAGCCGTCATGGTGGGGCCAAATCAGCCTGTCACCGCCACCCAACCACCCGTCACCGAGACCACACACCAGAAGAACCTGGTCGAGACCTTCGTGGACGTCGCGCCCACCTGCGAAGGCGGTGGGCCGCTCTACACCATCACGACCACCAGCAACCTGGTCG
>Ga0137385_10001173_pt1 | contig 21806 bp, 21 predicted proteins | sample SagtaG_FD_104921 | JGI IMG/M metagenome (GOLD analysis project Ga0137385, IMG submission 104921) | Vadose zone soil microbial communities from Sagehorn Ranch, Mendocino, California, USA - Sage2_R_80_16 metaG | ecosystem: Environmental > Terrestrial > Soil > Vadose zone | place: USA: California... | reverse complement strand
GTCCGTCATTAGAACGGAAAGTACAGTTTTAGGCCGCTCCAGGTCAACGGCAGTTAACGGACGTTTGCGTAGTAAACGTGTTTGTATCGCACTACATTGACACATGATTCGAATTGGAGCAATATGGTACGCATTCGGGGCGCCTGTTGCCATCCGGTCCTGAACGCCGCACGAGGCCCGCTTCTCTGGCCACACGAAGTCTGACGTCCCCTCCAAGTACGCGGCAAGAACCTATTCGCAAGAACTGAAATCAGGCACGCCGGCGGGTCGCACACCCGGCGAAAAATATTTTTGCGTAAGGGTGTCAAACTTTGAGCATTTTTCACAGCTATGACATGGAGGGACAAATTCTGGCTGCTTGCTGACTGATCTGCGACCGCTCAGCTCTGTGAAGTTTCAGCAAAAAGGCTGGATTTGTCCCCACAAGAGGCCTTCGAAAATGCCTTTAGTTAGTGCAGAGAAATCTGCGGCTTGGACCATTTCATTCTGGTGGTGAATTTATGGCCGTTATCCCCCCGCTCCGAAAGCTCGAATACCTCCTCGCTGTCGCGCGCGAGCTGCACTTCGGAAAGGCAGCGGAACGACTTCACGTCGACCAATCGCACGTCAGCCGAGAGGTGAAGGCACTCGAGAAGGAATTTGAGTTTACCGTCTTCATCCGAGCCAATCACTTCGTAGCCATCACCGAGGAAGCAGGACCATTCATCATGGAAGTCGAACAGGCTCTGGCTCGATTTGTTGCCGAATTCGAAAGGGCACAGCATCTGGCACGTCTGAGAGCGCGGGAGCGCGGGCATCGCGAGTGAACGGAGCAGATTTCGCGATCGCGAGTTGAGCTTTTCCACACAGGGTAACTCCGACGCGTACTGCACTACTCCACACGGTTGCGATGCGCTGCATATTGATGACTTTTGCGCATCAATCGCTGCGAATAAAGCCTTGGACAAGAAATCGAGTTCGCGCGAATCTTTGGGCATGACCTGCTCGATCGGGGTCAATTTCACAGCAACGGAGGTACACGCATGAATATTTCGCCCGCATGGCGGAAGCACTTTCTTGTCATTCAAGACTCGAAAGCGATCTTCCTGCTTCTTCTGCTCGTGCCGGCCGCCGCGCACGCGCAAGCAGCGGGCGGCTCACCCTTCGACACGGGTTTTTCCGCCATGCAGAACCTGTTCACCGGAACGGTCGCCAAGGTCGCCAGCCTGATCGCAATTGTGGTTGGCGGCTATCAGTTCGCACACGGGGAGCCCGGCGCGAAGAAAACTCTCGCCGGTGTAGCTGCGGGCACGGGCATCGCCGTTCTTGCCACCAACGTGCTGACCTGGCTCTGGGGAATCTGATCGAACCCCATAGCTACAACATTAACCTTTAACCAATTCCTACGCGAGGGGCACCGATGCAGACACACACGAACAGCCGACGCACTAATCGGGTCTACAAGAGCCTGCACAAGCCCCTCACGTACCTCGGAGTGGAACGTACGTTGTTCTTCTTCGTTTGTGTGGCTGCTGTCGGCGCCTTCAACCTGTTCAACAGTCTGGTCGCCGGGTTGCTCCTTTTTGCGGGCGGGTTTGCCTTCGGGTGTTGGGTGACCGGAAGCGATCCCGCTTTTCTTCGCATCCTGGCGAAATCGGAAAAGTACAAGGCACGCTATGACGCGGCCAAGCAATCACTCCCTCGTGTGGAGGTCCGTTCATGATGCGCATCGACAAGATCATCAAGGCTTGGAAAGACTCTGCCGCCCTGAACGATCACATCAATCTCTTCGGTCCCTGGAGTGAAACGGTCTTTCTGACCAAGAGTGGAGACCTGGGTGTAGTGCTCCGTGTTCCGGAGTTGACTACGAGAGTCTCGATCACACAGGCCAGGAGTACGCAGTCAAGCGCCTCGAATCTGCGCTGAAGTCTTTTGGTCCCGGATTTCATGTCTACCAGTATTTGTTCAAGTCGAATCGCCCTGAGATTCCTTTCGCGACCTATGAGGATCCGGTCGTGCAGACCGAAGTCAATCACCGGCGAGAGTTCTTCCAGGCCAAACGCGACGATCTCTATCAAATTGAGATCTTCTACTGCATTCTTCTTCGAGCCGCTCATGCAAAGACCGGAATCGGTCCGGCTTTCTCCAAGTTGGCCGAGAATCCCGCTCACGCTTTTCAGGAATTCCGGGCGCAATTCGCAAGCGGCGGCATGAAGACCTTGCTGCGAGCCGAAATTGAAAGCGATCGCGCCTTACTCGAGCAGCGCGTCGAGGCGTTCGTCCGACAGCTAAGCGATTTTGTCCCGATTGACGTCATGAATCAGCGCGGTCAATTCCGGTTCTTCCGGCGTCTCTTGAACTACGACGACTGGCGCATCGCTGGAAATCCGAAGAGCACGCAGTCTCTCGATTATCAGGTCGTCAACTCGGACATTGAGGCCGAGCGTGACCATCTGCGCGTGGGCGACCACTTCGTTCGCGTCCTAACGATGAAAGAGGCAATCGCCGAAACAAGGCCGCTGGTCCTCGACGCGCTGCTCAAGATTCCGGGCAACTTCTGCGTGGTGACGGAGTGGGCGCCGCTTCCTGGCGACAAGGCCCGGAAGGAAGTGAACAAGCGGCGGCGTCACTTCAACATCTCCAAAACTGGTTTTGTCTCGCAATTGGGCAACGACCCCGTCACGACCAATCCGCGCGACGTTCTGGTCGACGAATCAAAGCAGGCTGATATCGAGAACCTCGGCGACTGTCTGCGCGCGTTGGGCGATGGCCAGTCCCTGGGCGAGTTCTCTCTGACCATTGTTCTCTACGGCCCTGACAGAGACGAAGTTAATCGCCTTGTGGGCGAGTTTGCCGGCGTGTTCACGAATGCCGATGGAAGTCTGTTTGTTGAGACCTACAACCAGCTCAACGCATACTTTGCCACGGTGCCCGGCAATTACGTGATGAATCTCCGCCGCCTGTTGCTTCTGAACACGAACTACGCAGACCTTTCGTTTCTTTTCACGATTCTTCCTGGTGAGAAGTGGAACCAGCATCTTGACGCGGAATACCTGGCGGTTCTTGAAACCGACAATTCCACGCCGTACTTTTTGAATCTGCACAACGGCGAAGTTGCGCACACTTTGATCCTGGGTATGACCGGAAGCGGCAAGTCCTACCTCTGCAACTTTCTGCTCCAGAATGCGCAGAAGTACCAGCCACTCACATTTGTCTTCGATATCGGCGGCAGCTTCCAGTCGCTGACAACGATCTTCGGTGGGAGCTATTTGAACGTAGGCCGTGAATCGCGCGACTTCACGATCAATCCGTTTTCGCTTCCACATACAGAAGAGAATCTGCAGTTCTTATTTGCTTTCTTCCGGACACTGATCGAGGGAAACGATGCCCGGCATCGGCTGGATTACCGAGAGGAACGCAAGCTGTGGGACGGAATCGAACGCGTCTATGTGCTGGAACCGGAACAGCGCACGGTCTCGAACTTTGCCAACATCCTCGGCGAGCTGAAGGATCGGCTGCATCGCTGGACACGGCAAGGGCAATACGGATTCCTGTTCGACAACGCCGAAGATACCCTCTCGTTCAGCCGGTTCCAGACCTTTAACTTTGCCGGGTGGGGCGATGCGCCCCAGGTTTTGGAGCCGCTGCTCTTCTACGTTCTGCACCGGGCGAGCAACGAAATCACCGATCCTGCCAGGCTCGCCACCTTCAAGACGTTTCTGCTCGACGAGGCCTGGCTCTTCATTCGCAACGAGACGATCCGTAATTACGTCGTCCAAGCGCAGAAGACCTGGCGCAAGCACAACGCCGCGATGATCCTTGCCACCCAGTCCGTCAAGGAGCTGGAGGAATCCGGGATGTTGCACATCGTCTCGGAAAGCTGCCCGACGAAGATCTTTCTGGCCAACCCAGAAATGGATCGTGACCTCTATCGGGAAGCGTTCCATCTGAACGACACGGAGCTTGAACTCATCGCGGGCCTGGTTCCACCGGGCCAAATGCTGATCCGCAAGGCGCAAAGTTCAAAGAAAGTGCAGCTGAACGTCGACTCGGTGTCTCACTGGATGGCGACCAACAATGCGCGCGACAACTTGACGAAGCGCGACTCCTTTGCACGATTCGGTATCCCCGAAGGTCTGCGCAGACTAGCCCTGGACTACCCTTTCCGGCCACGCACGGCAGCCGGCATCTCCACTTCCAACCTCGAAGGAGCTGTTGCATGAATCGTTCACTCCCTCTCTCAACCCTTCTCATGTTTGCTCTCGCGTCGTCCGTTGCGATGGCACAGGACCCCGCAGCGCGCACCGTCCAAGTTCACTCGCAGGACATTGTGCCGATCCACGCCAAGCTCAAATACACGACGCTGATCGAAGTGCCGGCCACGGAAAAGATCATGGAAGCCGCCACAGGCGACAAGGAGTTCTGGGTGGTCGACGTGGTTGGCAACTTCTGCTTTGTCCACCCAGCCAAGGCCGGCATCGCTACCAATCTCAATCTCATTACCGACAAGGGCAACATCTACAGCTTCACGTTGCAGGATGTGTCGGACAGTTCAGTAACGCCTGATCTCAAGGTCCTGATCGAGCCCGCCGATCATTCCTCGCTTGTTGCTTCTTCGGGGCCGGCGCAATTTGTTCCAGCCGTGCAGTTGGAGCAATCGCGCGAACAGCTCGCCGCAGTCCAGGCGCATGTCACGCAGGTAGTGGACGAATACAAGAGCGCATATCCGCTCGCCCTGAGGTTCGACTATGCCTTTCATCCGAACGAAGCGCCGTTCGATGTGCAGACGATTTTTCACGATGACAAGTTCACGTACATCAAGACGACGGCTCCTGAAAAGTTCAGCGTGTACGACATGAAGGACGGCAAACCGAACCTGGTCAACTATGAACTCCGTGATGGGACCTACATCATCCCGAAGATCATGGACTCTGGGTACCTGGAACTCGGCAATAAGCGCATGGAATTTACGCGGAAGGGATGAGGCAATGGCAGAGCAAACGATTCAACCCGAACATGTAGCCGTAGTTGATCCCGAGTTGCATCGCACCAAGGCCGAGCCCAAGGGTGTCATGAGGAAGAACGTTAAGGTATGGATCTTCCTCGGGGCATCGGCGGTGGTTGTGACCGCGGCGATTATTAGCACCTATGGCACGAAGTCTCCCGGCCATTCTTCTGCGTCGCAGCATGAAGCCCCGCAGCCGGCAATTCAAGACAACACGGACAACAATGTCCAGGATCTCAAGAGTCAACTTGCCGCCGAGCGCCAGAAAGAAGCACAGGCTGCCGGGGCGCAATCACCTTTGACGAATGACACATCGTTGGCTGGTGGCACACCTGCGCAGCAGGTAGTTGCCGCGGCCTATGGGCCGACTGGGCAAGGAACCTCGTGCACGCCGGGCCAACCGTGTCAGCAACAAGGAGTCTATGCGCAACCACAACTTTCTCCGCAACAAGAACAGGCACAGCAACTGGCCGCCAGGGAGCGGGAACTGGCGTATAACGCTAGATTTGCATCGAATCTTGTTTATACGCATTCGAATGATGCACAGGCGCCATCTCATACGGATGCGAATCCGCATATGGACGGTGCGGCGCAGACGGCGGTGAGCCAAACTTCCGACCAGACGGCGAGCAGCCCGGTCTCGACACGAGAGATCTCAGACAAGAAGAGCAATACGACCGACGATTCCGCGGCGAAGCGGAGCACCGAGGTCAATATCGATTCCGCGGTTGGCCAGCCTTATGTGATTTATGAGGGACTCACGATGGACACAATTCTGATGAATCGGCTCGATGGCGATGCACCTGGACCGGTCAAGGTCCTGGTTTCGAGCCCAGTCTACTCGCATGATCGCCAGCATGTGCTCATTCCCGATGGAACCATTGTGCTCGGTGAGGCACGCAAGATCGGATCAAGTGGGATTGGCCAGCAACGTCGCATCGCCGTTGTATTCCATCGCATGATCATGCCCGATGGATACTCGGTCGATCTCGATCAGTTTCACGGTCTCGATCAAATTGGAGAGGAGGGGCTGAAAGACAAGGTCAACAACCACTACCTCCAAATCTTTGGGACCTCGATTGCCTTGGGTGTAATCTCCGGCGCCGGCGAGATCGAATCCGGTGGCGGAACAATCTCGACGAACGGCTCTCAGGCGTTCACGACAGGTGCCGCCTCGAGTGTTTCGCAGTCAGCAACCACCGTGCTCGACCGGTTCATTCAAATCCCTCCCACGATCACAATTCGGGAAGGACATCGCGTCAAGGTCTATTTTGTGCAGGACATGCTCCTCCCTGCATACGACAATCACACGATTCCGCAAAACTTTTGAGGAGATTCATTCATGCTCAAGGCCGCACTGTTCACGTTTCTCAGCGCAGCTTCGGTGCTGGTGACTGGATGTGAGAGTCACCAGGCTAAGGTCGATCGGCTCCAGAAAGAGTATCAGCAGGAGAGTGAGCAGTTCGGGAAGGATTGTTCCGCGGAGTACCTTAAGGTGCCCCCGACGCTCAGCCCGAAGTGCAACGACGAGAACACAAAAATGAAGCAAACCTGGGACCAACTTCTGGCAGAACGCGCTAAGAAGTAGCCGGGACAAGGAGAACATAATGAGTCGCAAAATCTATGTTGCGGCGATTCTAATCGCCGCGACAGCACACCTCGCTCGCGCCCAATTCGGATCTGGCATCGTCTTCGATCCAACGCAATCCGGCCACGCGGTTCAACAAATCGCTCAGGGCAATCAGCTCTATACGACCACAGTGCAAACGACGCGGAATGTAATTGGCGCCTACAACCTGGCCCAGAGAATGGCATCTCTACCACAAACGCTTTACACGTCCTACGCCAATCTCGGTCGTCAGGATTGGATTGTGCTCACCCGGCCGGCGAACACTTATGGCAACTCGCTGCCATGGATGAGCGCAGCAACAACCGGGTACGGAGCAACTGCCGCAAATCAGACTTCCAGTCTCCCGCGCACCGGACAGATGTCCGGTTACTCCAACCTCAATACGGCAGGCCAACAGGCAATTGCAGCGCAGGGAGCGACCGTCGACCTCTCAGATGCAGTGAATGCCAGTAACCTGCAAACGGTCGGAACGATCCGCATAAATGCCGTGCAGCGCGAATCTGATATTGGTCAGCTCGAAGCCGCAACGCATTCGACCGATCCTGCTCAGCACACGGAAATGGCCACGCTTCAGCGGATTAACCAAGCGCTTCTGATCGAACTTCGAACGCAGCAGGAAACCAATCAGATCCTGCAGGGGCAGGCGTTGCAACAGATTGTTGGCCAGAAAGTGCAGCAGGACAACTTGAAGGCGCTCTTTCAAACCGGAAACGGGTACCAACAGAACTTCAACTTTCTGACGCCTCAGCAAACCAGTGCAGGGACGCAGTGGGCATTTCACTATTGAGTCGATTGGAGGCCAGCGATGGACTTTCTGATTCTGATCAAAAACGGCTGCGATAACTTGACAGCGACTGTGTCGCCTTCCATCGACGGGCTGGGCCTCCACATGGTCATTGCTCTCGCGACAATCATGCTCGTCTGGTTTGGCGTGCAAGAGGCGTTGGCATCGGCGCAGGGAGGCCCTGGCTTCAGCGTGGCGAAATTTGTGAGCTTCTTCGTGATGATCACGTTCGCGTATTGCTTTGTGCGGTTCTATGACAGCTCGATTCCGGGTATCGGGTATTCGCTCAAGGGTTTCATCAGCGGTGGAACCAGCAGCTTGGTAGATTTCATCGGCAACGATTCCAGCCTTGAGGTTCAGAACACAATCCACACCGCAATTGGCAAGATCGGCGCGCTCACGCCTTCGTTTACAGAGCCTTACACATTGATTTGCTCTTTCACCGTTCAGCTCGGTCTCGCCATCTTGACCGCATTGATCTCAGTGATCATTGCCTACGGAGCCATCGGAGCAACTGTAATCGGGCTCCTTGGCCCCGTGTTCATCCCTTGGATGGTGTTCGAGAAGACGGATTTCCTTTTCTGGGGCTGGCTAAAGGCATTTCTCGGCTTCGAGTTCTATAAGGTGGTTGCCGCTGCGACGATGAGCGTGATGAGCCATTTGATGATCACGTATCTCACCAGCGGTGCGATGAATGCAAGCAGTCCAACCAATCTCATTTACATGATGCCTGGACTCATAATGCTGTGCTTCGTGACAGGTTTCGTTTTACTCAAGATTCCGACCATGACTGCCAGCCTCTTCTCTGGCCACGTTGGCGGGCATGCCAGCGGGCTCAGCGGATTGGTCACAGCCGTAGTTGCGCGGGCGCTGTAGCCCAAATGGAGGTCACAATGAGACAACCCAATATCACGCAAGCGGCGGAAAGATATCTCGAACAATACGGCGAGCCGCTCGTGATGAACACATATCTGAAGATCGCAGTTCTGGTGCTGTGCGCGGTCTGTCTCGCCCTCGCGGCTCTCGTATACAGATGCCAGAATGCGCTCGCAGCGATGCACCCGATGATCGTGCGCATCAATGACGTTGGCCGGGCTGAAGCAATTGACTATCGCAACTTCCAGTACCGTCCCCAGGAAGCCGAGAACAAATACTATCTGTCGCGGTGGGCCGAACTCTACTTCAGCCGCAACCGGTTCACAGTTGAGCGGGACCAGATGAATGCCCTTTATTTCCTGAACGGTGATGTCCAACGCGCGGTCATCGATCAGGAATGCAAGGACAACGTCATCCCGAGCTATGTCAGGGATTCGGGACTTCCTTTTGTCGATGTCGAGGTCAAAAACGTCGTTCTCGATGATCTGAGACAGTCCCCGTATTCGGCGCGCATTGAGTTCGAGAAAGTGTTCACCAACCCCGCGGACCACAGCGAAGTGAAACGCGAACGGTGGACGGCAACCGTCACTTACGTCTTTCGCGAGAACGTGAAGAACAACGAACTCGCGGTGAATCCTCTGGGATTGACTATCGTGCGTTTCCGGGCGGACCAGGCGTTCAGTTAGGAATCGAACACGGAAGTCGCGGGAGTCACTTTGCCGAATCGGTTTCCTGTGAGCCGCCGACCGAAAAACGCATGGTCCATTTGCGGCTTCAAGAGTTGTGAAAACCGCATCGTTGTGAGGAATGGGTCAACATGGTCAATGATCTGAAAGCTCGAAAATCCGCCCTTACAGTTAGGCAACTTGCCGAACTGCTCAGCCTGAGTGAGCGCGAGATTTACAAATTGGCTGCGAATAACCAGATTCCGCACATCAGGATCGGCTCTTCGGTGAGGTTCGACCCTCCGACGATCGCCGAGTGGATCGAGACGAAAACATTGACGCCAGCAAGCCGTCATTCACCTTCTTCCGTACATCCGCGCCGCGAGCGGCTGCCAAATATCGCATAGTGGTCTTGATGTCTTTGTGACCGAGCCAGCGGGAGACGGTGACAATGTCCACTCCGCTTTGCAGGTGCATCGTGGCAAAGGTAGCCCGGAATTTGTGGAGGTAGAAATGTTCGCAGCAAGGAGCGACAGCGCAGAGTTCGCCTTCGGCATTCTCGCAGTCCCCACAATTCAGGCCCGCACGCAATGCGATGGCTTTGCAATACTCCAGAAACTCGTCCGACGGCTTGCCGCCTGGACGCGCATTCGGTGCCTTCGAGTGGGGCTTCGAAGGGAAGAGCAGCTTCGACTTTGACTTTTCCTTTGCCTCAGCTAACAGCTTCATTAGAAAGCCGGGCAAAGGAATCTCTCGACCTTTCCGACCTTTAGGATCGAAGCTCCAGCTTTGCGAGGCATTGGCTTCCTTGTGTTTCACCCTGACCGTACTGTGGTTGAAATCGAGATCGGTCCAGACGGCATGACGTACCTCAGCATCGCGCATCCCGGATTGCAGGAAGAATTGGAAGAGAAGGGATTCGTCGGGAGTGCAGGCTTGGAAGAATTTCTTTAGTTCCTCCTTTGTGTAGCACTCCGGGTCTTCCTCGGTGTATCTCGGCCAGTCCCCCTTCCGCAACAGTTTCTGCACGCCAAACGACTTCAGGAAAGATGCCACGATGGTGGTTTTGTGTTTCACCGTTCTTGCGGCCAATCCCTGCTTGTAGAGGAATTCCTGAAAATCCATCATGTCGTCGCGGTCCACCGCATCGACGGTCGCTTTGGAGAGGGACTTCTTGAATAGGGTGAGAGCGTGGTTGTAGTGGTTGTAGGTGGACTCGGCCTTATTCATCTTGATGTCGCGCAGATAACGCTTCACGGCATCGGTCACGAGCAACTGGCGCGTGGCTTGCTGATTCTCGCCCTCTGCCACCTCGATCCCGGCGGCCTTGGCATCGAGCAGTGCTCGCTGCCGCTGGGCCTCCCCCAGCACTTCCGAGGGTATCGTCCCGACGCTTCTGCGCCGGCGTCCGCCGTCCTCTCGCCATTCGATGAAGTACTTGCCCTCGGGGTGATGGGCCGAGATCCCATCGACGAGAACGTGATCCCAATGAATGCTGCCGCTCGCGCGTTTAGCTACAGGCGCGAAACGCCACTGTCCATCGTGCTTGATGTACTTGGTGATGTTGACGCGCTCGGCGTATGTGCTCGCAGTCGCCATGCGGCCATTTTACTTCAAAAAGTGGACAGTAAGGTGGACAGTAAGGGGTAGTAAATTATGTAAACTATTGAAACTACGGTATTTATAGTTTATAACTTGGGAAGCTGACGTTCTACCACTGAACTACTCCCGCTTCGACTGCAATTATACCCCCAGCCAACCAATACCGGAGCCAGAGTCTGACCGCCAATGGGACTGCGAAATCGTCGGCTCGTTACCGTCGTCGGACCGGGATCAACTCTCCGCAGGTTCGGCACAGAAGCATCATGCGATAAACGTGTTCACGTCGCCGACCGCCTCAGCAGATAATCAAGTCCCCCGATTCGAAACCAGCGGTAGCCGTATGGCTCCAGCAGGATGAAATGCCGGCCATTCTTTTCCGCGCGGCTATGATCCTCAGACAGCAGATTCACGAGCATCTTACTGTTCTCGTCGCCTGTGGGCACGCTGAAGCGCACTTCCACGGGATCGGCGCCAAGATTGTGCATACACAGCATCGAGTTATCGCGCCAATCGTATCGCATAGCCAACACCTGCTGCGAGTTTGTGCGAATGAACGAAAAATCGCCCCAGCCAATCTCCGGAACCTCTTTGCGCATGCGGATCATACGTTCCATCCAGTTCAACAGCGAGTTCGGATCGCGACGTTGCAGCGCCACATTCACATGCTCGAAGCTGTACGCGCCTTCACTGATGACCGGCAAAATCGGCTTGTCGCTTTTTGAAAACCCCGCGTTCGGTTCTGTGGACCATTGCATCGGCGTACGCGCACAATTTCGTTCCCGTAGCCGCAGGTCATCCCCCATCCCTATCTCGTCGCCATAACGCAGCACTGGAGTGCCGGGCAGCGTCAGCATCATGCTGTAGGCCAGCTCCAGCCGACGGCGGTCTCCCTGCAACATCGGCGCAAGTCGCCGCCTAATTCCCCGCTGATAGAGTTACATGTCCGTGTCGGGACCGAACGCAGTGAACACCGCCTCGCGGTGCTTGTCTTTCAATCGACCCAGATCCAGTTCGTCATGGTTGCGCAGGAACTGCCCCCATTGCGCCGTCGCGGGACGCGTCTTCGTATCCTCCATCGCTTTCATTAATGGGGCCGGATCGCCGCTCGCGAGCGCATAAAAGAGGTGCTGATTCACGTCAAAGTTAAACATCATCTGCAGCCTCTCGCCAAAATCTCCAAAATACTTGAGGTCTCTATCTGGCAGAACGTTCGCTTCACCCAGGATGATTGCGCCATTCTTGCGCCAGGTCAGAAACTCACTGAAGCTTCGCAGCATGTCATATTGCTCGCGAGGGCGAGCCCGGTCCCCGCCTTTCTTCGCAATCACAAACGGCACGGCATCCATTCGGAATCCATCGACGCCAAGCTGTAACCAAAACCCCATGATCTTCAGAATCTCTGCCTGCACTTCGGGGTGCGACGTATTGAGGTCAGGTTGAAAATCATAAAAACGATGAAAGTAGTAAGCCTTCGCGGTCTTCTCGTAGTCCCAGGTAGACTTCTGTACTCCCGGGAACACCACACCCGATGCAGCGTCCGCCGGCTTCTTCTTCGACCACACATACCACTCGCGGTACTTCGATTTTGGATCTCTGCAGGCCTCCTGAAACCAGGCATGCTGATTGGAAGTATGGTTCACCACCAGGTCGATGAGCACGCGCATCCCGCGCTGCTTGCAACCCTGCGTAAATTCAAGAAGTCCCCCAAAGTGCCGTACCGCGGATCGACGTTGTAGTAATCGGAGATGTCATAGCCGCCATCCCGGTCGGGAGAAGGCTGAAACGGCATCAGCCATAACGCGCTCACACCCATGCCCTGCAAATAGTCCAGGCGCCGCAGCAGCCCCTGGAAGTCACCCACGCCGTCTCCGTTTGCATCCATATATGTGGCAACTGAGAGGGAGTAGATGACCGCGTTCTTGTACCACAGATCACTGATCATGCGTGCGTCGTCCAGCTTGCGAGATAACCGCAGGAGCATTTGTTGAGATGCAGGAGTTCGCCTGGTGGCAGCACAGTGTCGTGTACGAGATCTACCCGCGTTCCTTCCAAGACAGCAATGGCGACGGCGTTGGCGATCTACACGGAATTCTTGAGCGTCTCGACTACTTGGTCCAGCTCGGCATCGATGCCGTATGGATTTCGCCAATCTATCCATCGCCCATGGCGGATTTTGGCTACGACGTGGCGGACTACTGCGGCATCGATCCCATCTTCGGATCCATGGCGGATTTCGGCCGCCTGCTCGCGGAGATCCATCAACACGGCCTCAAAATGATTCTCGACTTTGTGCCCAATCACACCTCTGACCGGCATCCCTGGTTCCTTCAGAGCCGGTCGTCTCGCGACAATCCAAAGCGCGACTGGTATCTCTGGCGCGACCAGCCAAACAACTGGCTCAGCCACTTCGGCGGCTCCGGCTGGGAAAAAGATGATACAACCGGCCAGTACTACTACCACTCTTTCCTCAAGCAGCAACCTGATCTCAACTGGCGCAACCCGGCTGTGAAAGCCGCGATGTTTGACGCATTGCGCTTCTGGCTCAAAAAAGGCGTAGACGGATTTCGTGTAGACGTAATGTGGCTGATGATCAAGGACCATCAATACCGCGACAATCCGCCCAATCCCGGTTACCGCCTGGGTCAGTCCTCCAACAGTCGTCACCTCCCCATCTATAACTCCGACCGGCCTGAGATCCACGAGCTGGTCGCCGCGATGCGCGCGGTCGTCGATGAGTTTCCACAGCGCGTACTGATTGGCGAAATCTATTTGCCCGTGCAGCAGCTGATGACCTATTACGGAAAAGACTTGAAGGGTGCGAATCTCCCCTTCAATTTCCAGCTCTTGCAATGCGCGTGGAGCGCAGAAGCTGTCGCGCAGGTCATCTCCGATTATCAGGGCGCCCTTCCCGAAGGAGCTTGGCCAAACTGGGTGTTAGGCAACCACGACCAGCCGAGAATTGCCACCCGCGTGGGTGCTCGACAGTCCCGCGTTGCGGCAATGCTCCTGCTCACTCTGCCGGGAACGCTAACCATGTACTACGGCGAAGAACTCGGAATGACCAATGTTCCTATCCCACCAGAAGAGGTGCAGGACCCCGCCGAAAAAAATGAGCCAGGGCTTGGCCTGGGTCGCGACCCTGAACGAACTCCGATGCCGTGGAATTCTTCCCCCGCTGCCGGCTTCACGACCGGCTCTCCCTGGCTGCGACTGGCAGACGATTACAAACCTGTCAATGTCGCCGTGCTCGAGCAGGATAAGTCTTCCATCCTGCATCTTTATCGCAAGCTGATCGATCTTCGTCGCCGCCGTCCTACGCTGGCAGTGGGCAAACTGAGTTCTATCAAGGCCGAAAATGGTGTGCTCCGTTACCGTCGGATCGGGCATCACGACCGCATCCTTGTCGTCTTGAATATGAGTGCCGATCCAGCAACAATTGCCATCGAGAGTGGCTCTGTCCTGTTGTCCACCTGTTTCGATCGAGAAGGAAAAACTCTGCACGAGACGGTCGATCTAAAGAGCGGCGAAGGATTGGTTCTCGATCTCGATTGAAGCCATGAAACGCTACCGCCCGGCGGCATGACGTAAAATGGCTGCGCCTTCGGAATACGTTTCCCGGACACGTGAAAATCGCGACCGTGAAGCGATTGCCGAAGAATCCAATCGCATTCAGGGATGGATCCAGATGAAGCTAGTTGTTCGCACACTCTCCCTCCTCTCTTTGGTGGCATGCATGATTTCACCCATGGGAAGCGCACAGGCTGTTACTGAAATCGGCGGCGAAAAGATAGTTACCCTTACTCGCACGCCCTCCAGCACCACTAAACCTGAGTTCACCAGCATTACCATCCTGCCTGGACGCGGAATGGAATTGCAGCAAGTCACTGCCAATTTCCCCGGCAAGGGCAAAGTTGACGTGCTTGCGTCGCCCGATCTGGCCGAATCCGCCAAGATGCTGGACAAGGACGACACTGAAAACGGCGATCTAGGCTACCGGCTCGGGTCGGCCTTCCTCGTTCCCTACCCCAACAGAATTCGCGGCAAGCTCTCGGCAGACGGAAAGACCCTCACCACCGAGTGGCAGGGCAAAACCATTACTCTGCCCGCCAACAACATCGGCAAAAATGCCGACGCCGAGCGCCACGCAATGCACGGGCTCATCCTCAAAGCCAAGGCCACTGACGTAAAGGTCACAAAGATTCTCGGCGGCCAAAAGGTAACTGCCATCTTCCATGCCGGCGACTTCGGCGGCCACTGGCTGTCGAAGACTGACCTCGTCTACTCCATCTCCCTCACCGCCGACGCTGTAGACGCAACCATCGTCGCGCGCAACGTGGGCGACGAACCCGAGCCCATGGCCATTGGCTGGCATCCCTACTTCAACCTGCCCTCCGGAGACCGAACCCAGGCTCGCCTACACATCCCGGGGTCTGAACTGGCCACTGTCGACAACTACGACAACGTCTTCCCTACCGGCAAGCTGATCCCAGTCGAGGGTCAGTACGACCTGCGGGCACCCGACGGAAAGCCGCTCGACAACAATTTCTACGATGACAACTGGAGCAAGCTCGAGAGAAAGAACGGCGCTGTGACCGTAAAAGTCATCGACCCTGCGGCGCACTATGGGGTGGATATCATGGGCTTGTCGCCTGAGATCAAGACCATCCAGGCATACGCTCCGCCCACCAAGCAGTTCGTCGCTATCGAGCACCAATACAACTTCGGCGACCCCTTCGGCAAAGTGTGGGGATCGATGGACACCGGAATGATAACCCTGAAGCCGGGCCAAAGCACCAAATGGCACGTGCGCCTGCATGTCTTCGTACCCTAGAGCTTCCTGCATCCGCAAACATCAAGGGCTATGTCTCCAGGGGAACTGGACACATAGCCCTTTCCAGCGGTACTTGAGGAGCATAAATCCAGGCAACCAGCTCCCACGGCCCAGTCATCCATCCGTGCTGGGGTTGGAAAACCAGTTACCTGCCGGCACACTGGAAGACACAGGAACTTGATCCGCGCCCCGCAACTATCGCGAATAGCCCCGCCGCGATAAAATTCGTATCCGGTAGTGGAGAATTGCCATGCAAAAGCGCTGGGTCAAAGTCGCTGTAGCGATCGCCGCCCTGGTTGTTCTTCTCCTCGTGCTCATTCCCTTCTTCATCAACGCTGATGCCTTCCGGCCCAAACTCCAGTCGGAGCTCTCCACGGCGCTTGGGCGTCCCGTTACGCTCGGCCATGTAAGCTTCTCCCTGTTTTCCGGCAGTCTGGTCGCCGACAACGTCTCCGTAGCCGACGATCCGGGATTTAGCTCAGCCCCGTTTCTGCAGGCAAAAGCTCTTCACATCGGCATTGAGACCGGCCAGTTTCTCTTCCACCATGAGCTGCGCATCACTCGATTCACCGCCGATTCGCCCGCGGTTCAGCTCATCCAGGCCCAGGATGGCAAATGGAACTTCTCCAGCATGGGCAGCACCGCCGCCAAATCGAAATCATCGCAGCCGAGCGCCCTCCCCGACCTGACCGTCGGCGAATTGAAGATCGAGAACGGCAGCGCGACGGTATCCTCCGTCCCTTCGACAGGCAAGCCTTTCGTCTATTCCGACCTCAATCTGGCAGTGCAGAATTTCTCCTTCGCAAAGTCCTTCCCGTTCCAACTTTCTGCAAGCTTGCCCGGCTCTGGATCACTCAAGCTCAATGGCACAGCGGGTCCCGTGTCGCAGAAAGATGCCTCAGATACTCCGTTCAACGCGTCCATTCAGTTGAGTCATTTCAATCCGGTAGCAGCGGGCCTGGTTGATGCCAGCAAGGGCATTTCCACAAACGCCGACGTTAACGCCCAGTTCGCTTCTGATGGAAACATGGTCACGAGCACTGGAAAGATCAAGGCCGCGCAGCTTCAGTTGGCGCGTACCGGCTCCCCCGCACCGCAGCCCGTCGATATTGACTACACGATCAGCGACAACCTCGATGCCCGCACGGGAAAGGTATCCGACATCTCCATCCACACCGGCTCTGTTGCCGCGCATGTCACGGGTGGTTTTCGTTTCACCACGCAGGCCATCGTCCTTGACCTGAAGCTTTCCGCGCCCAACCTGCCCATCGAACAACTGGAACAGTTGCTGCCTGCCTTCGGGGTCCGTCTTCCCAGCGGCTCCAGGCTCCGCGGCGGAAACCTCACCGCCAATCTCTCCATCACCGGCCCGGCTACCGCCACCACCATTGCTGGTCCCGTCGAAATCGACAACACCCAGCTTGCCGGATTCGACCTCGGCTCGAAGATCCAGGGCATCAATCCCATCGGCGGCACCAGCGGAGGCACTGCCATCCAGACAGTGCGCGCCAACGTCAACTCTTCTCCCCAAACCACCCAACTCACCAACATCTACGGCTCGATGCCCCAGATCGGAACGGCCGAAGGAAGTGGCGCCGTCTCTCCCGCTGGAGCTCTCGACTTCAACATGGTTGCCAAGTTCAACACCACTTCGGGAGTGGGCGCACTGGCAAGCAACGCCATGAGCTCTATCGGAGGCGTATTAGGCAACACCCTCCACACCGCAGCCAGCAGCGGTATCCCGCTCACCATTACCGGCACAACCAGCAGTCCATCTATCCGTGCCAACGTGGGCGCCATCGTCAAGCAGCAGGCGGGCGGACTCCTCGGCAAACCTGCGGGGCAGCAGCAAACCAACCCCGCAGGAATACTCCGGGGACTCATACCAAAGCCATGAACAGCGCCCGAAGAGCGCCACCATCGTGCTGCATCAAGCCGCACCAGCCGCTCGATCATCTGCCGGCATTCACTCGCGTCCCATCCATCAAGGAGTAGCAATGGCTCTCGACTGGAATGTAGGAGAGCTTGCAGAGGGCCTCGCCTGCTATCGAAATTCCCGCTTCTTCGACGCTCACGAACACTGGGAGAGTGTCTGGTTCAGCGCCCTCCCGCCGGAAAAAAGCTTCCTGCAAGCATTGATTCAGCTCACAGTTGCTCTTCATCATCTCCGGGCCGGCAATCCCGCGGGGGCGCGATCTCTATTGCGAAGAAGCCTTCGACGTCTCGAAGCATGTCCCGCATGCTTTGCAGGTATCGACGTAGAGCCTCTTCGCACCCAGATTGAGGACTGGTTCCGCATGTTGAACGGCACAGTCCCCGCCGCTCCGCTCGAATATCCGCAAATCTCCCCCATCGATTCGCAACCAGAATAGGCAATGTATAGAGGTGCGGAAGATCGTCAGGCTCGAGGCACCCGAGCCTACTCCTTCTCGCCGCTGCTCTTCAACTGCGGCATCGTCGTCCCCGTGCTCAGCGTCAGCAGCCCGCTTTGCGCGTAGTTCAATAGCTTCTCGCGTGTATCCGTGATATCGAGATTCCTCATCGTAAGTTGCCCGATACGGTCTCGCGGAGAGAACGTCGATTCGCCTTTCTCCATCGTCAAGCGTTCCGGCTTGAACGTCAGATTGGGCGACACCGTATTCAGAATCGAATAATCATTTCCTCTTCGTAATTCGAGCCTAACCTCGCCTGAAATTGGCGTTGCCACCCATCGCTGCGCACTCTCTCGCAACATGATGGCCTGCGAATCGAACCACCGTCCCTGGTACAACAGGCGGCCCAGCTTCCTGCCGTTTTCGCGATATTGCTCGATGGTATCTTCGTTGTGGATTCCGGTGATTAATCGTTCGTAGGCAATATAGAGCAGCGCCAGACCGGGAGCCTCATAGATTCCCCGGCTCTTGGCTTCGATGATCCGGTTTTCGATCTGATCGCTCATACCGAGTCCATGTCGTCCGCCGATCCGATTAGCCTCTAGCAGCAGTTCCACTGAATCTGTGAACTCGACCCCGTTGAGAGCCACGGGCCAGCCCTCATGGAATCTGACCGTAACCTCCTCGCGCTTCACTTCCACATCATCCCGCCAGAATGCCGTGCCCATGATCGGCACAACAATTTTCATGCTGCTGTCCAACCGCTCCAGGTCCTTTGCCTCGTGCGTCGCTCCCAGAAGATTTGAGTCGGTGGAGTAAGCCTTCTCGGCGGACATCTTGTACGCAAAGCCTGATTTCCGCATGAACTCAGACATCTCTGCACGGCCGCCAAGCTCATTGATAAACGTCTCATCGAGCCACGGCTTGTAGACCTTCAGGTCAGGATTCACCAGCAGTCCATAGCGGTAAAACCGCTCGATATCATTCCCCTTAAAGGTGCTGCCGTCGCCCCAGATGCTGACGTCATCTTCCTTCATTGCTGCCACGAGCATGGTTCCAGTAACGGCGCGCCCGATCGGAGTCGTATTAAAATACGTCACGCCCGCAGTCGAGATATGGAATGCCCCACTTTGCAGCGCGGCCAGTCCTTCCCTCACCAACTGTGCGCGGCAATCTATCAGACGAGCCTTGTCGGCGCCATACTCTAGAGCTTTCAGCGGAATCTGCTCGTAATCGGTCTCATCCGGTTGCCCCAGATTTGCGGTATACGCGTATGGCAGCGCACCCTTTTGTTTCATCCAGTGAAGAGCTGCGCTGGTATCAAGGCCGCCAGAGAATGCGATTCCAACCTTCTGGCCCGCCGGGAGATGCTCGAGAATATTCGACATGGAGATTGCGACCCCTAAAAAGATTTGGCGAATGTACAAACAGGTGTCAAATCCATTTTAACGGGACCGGACCCTGCAGCCGCCTATGGTCGGCCAATTGCCTGCACCAGTGCCGCGCCCCGGCTACTTGAACGTGACCGGACCGCAGCAGCCCCATCACAGGGACAGTGGCCAATAGTAATGCAGCGGGGCTTGACACAGCTTTACGCCCCTGATTACTGTTCTGGACGAAAGTGGAATCGTTACCATTCTTGTCTGTTGCTTGCTTTGCAGACACCAAAATCCCCCATGCAAAGGAAGAGCGATGTCACTTACTCGTCGAGAATTCATGGTCCTGAGCGGCGCCGCCGTCGGGGCAAGCGCCGTGCACTTTGCGGCATTTTCACAAACTGCAGCGCAATCTAGCGGCCAGTTGTGGTGGCCGGCCGGACAGGCACTGCCCACGTTCCCTCAAGCGGTCTCCCTGGATGCTGCCGACTTGTCGGCCTTGTCCGGTGATCAGCAGGGGCTGTTGGTCACTCTGCAGGGAGTCGTCAATCGCACCCAGCCGCGTCTTTATTTCTACTGGGGAAGCGATCCCACCAACCTGGAGTGGTTGAACACGATGCGCCTGCCCCACACCATTGCCACCGATCCCTGGTCCCTCTTCAAAAAATATCGCGCGGAGATCACGGGCGCGATTGTTTACGATCCCAACGTTCCCGATACCGTGAATCTTGCGACAACGCTGGCCGGTATGAAGAATGGCGTGATCGCCACCGCCGATCTGGCGACGAGCCTTCAACTGCCGGTTCTCGAAGATCTGCGGGGCCGCTTCACGAGCAAGCTCGATGTTTACCAATGGGCCCTGGCTAACGTGTGGCCGCAACTGACGAAGAGGCTGTTGACTGCTATTAGTCCGACCAATACGCAGGCAGTACCAAACGTGTCGTGGACAACATTGCTCAAGGTCTCGCAACCGGTCACCGATGCCTCCAACAAGGCGACCTATACCGCGGATCTTTCAGCACTGCTGGGCGGCGACGGCGTGTATGTCCGGTATCAGGACGCGTACTCCGGCGACGGATGGGGGCCTTCGGTTTCGCAAGTGACCGTAACGGCAGATGGCACGACCATTGCTTCATTTCAGCCGGGTACCGACGCGGAAAAGCCGTTTTTGTTCGATGCGGACAGCTCGCAGTTGGCCACAGGATGGAGGTTTGCCGACGGAAACAATTACTTCATCTACAAGTTCACGCCGCCCGCAGGCACCCGGCAGCTAACGCTCTCGACAGTCATGTGGAATGAGTACCTGGTGACCGCGACCAACACGGCGCCGAGCATCCAGGTCGCGAATCCTAACTTCCGCGACTACATTGTGGCGACCAAGGCGCCTGTCTTCTGGCTCGATCCGGAAGTGACGGAGGAGGCGGCCTTGTTTGCGCAAATCCTGAAGACTGTGCAGCCCGACACGCCCTATCTCGGCTGGTTCCCCCAGGGCCACGAGATGACCGGTGTCACACTCTGCGGGCAGAATTCGACCGTCGTGGTCGCGGCGGATTTCTTTTACAACGCCAGCGTCTTCAGCGGTGTCCGCGCGCCGATCAAGCAGAGCCAGCCGGAGGTCGAAAAACCAAAACTGCAAAACAAGATCTACCTTTCGCTGACCATGGTGGAAGGTGACAACATCCAGTACAACCAACACCGCATGCGCCAGATATGGGACGACCCCGGGCGCGGTCTCGTGCCGCTCGGTTGGAGTATCAGTGTCCTCCTGCTTGACATCGCACCCGCCATGTTGAGCTACTTCCAGCAGACGCAGACGGTGAATGATCTGCTTGTCGCGGGGCCGTCAGGCGCGGGCTATACGTATCCGGCAGTGTGGCCGGCCGCGGACTTGCCGGGATACGCGCAGCGCAGTGGCGCCTACATGGCGAAGACCGGGATGCAGGTGCTGTTTGCATATAACCGCAACGGTAACTCTGATCTCGCGTTCAGTAGCACCATCGTGGATCTGTACAAGAAATATGTTCCGGGTCTTCGGGGGATCCTCTATAACTACCAACCCCAGAGCACCGTGAACATTGTGGATGGCGTTCCGCTGGCTACGTTGCTTGGAGTAAATGACACACAGAGCGGAACGGCTGCACTATTGGCGGTAGCTGCCAGTTGGAACGGCTCAAGCCCGCTCTTCTTGGCTGCGGGACTGGAGTCGTGGAACATGACGCCTACCGATGCCAAGACACTTGTGGATTCGCTGGGACCGGAGTTCGAAGTGGTCCGCCCCGATCTATTTTTTCAGTTGTTGCGACAGGCGTAAGGAATGCGGTGAGGCAAGGCGCAACTCCGCACAGGGTGCGCGCTAGAAAGTCACGCAAGTTCCTCTGCATCTGTTCCGGTAACCAGCACGGATTCTTCGACCGAATTCGGAGCCGTAGTCCTCAACCAGGGATGCTGGAGTGAATCCGGCTCGTAAGGGGTACCAATCCCAAATCGAGCCTGATTCGCATTGCATCCCACCATCGCAGACGCGGATCGACATGGGAGCATAAGGCATTCGGCGAGGATTTCTCGACCTGCTTGTGGACTTTCGTTCAGTCATTGACTAATTGCGTCCCTTCCCCGCTGGGCCACACTGCAGTTTGGCGCCTTTCAGCGCAGTCCGGGTTTTGTATCAGGGCACGACTTCAGTCGT
>Ga0137385_10001168_pt1 | contig 21832 bp, 17 predicted proteins | sample SagtaG_FD_104921 | JGI IMG/M metagenome (GOLD analysis project Ga0137385, IMG submission 104921) | Vadose zone soil microbial communities from Sagehorn Ranch, Mendocino, California, USA - Sage2_R_80_16 metaG | ecosystem: Environmental > Terrestrial > Soil > Vadose zone | place: USA: California... | reverse complement strand
GCGGCGCTTCCTGCGGGGAGAACGGGTCGACATGGGCGGCTTGTCGGCCGAGCTCGGTGTCAACCGGGCAACCCTGTACCGCTGGGTGGGTACCCGCGAGCAGCTCCTCGTGGAAATCCTCTGGTCGCTGGCCGAACGCACACTGTCCGACCAGCTGAAACGGGTCAAGGCCGAGGACATCACCGGCAACCGGGTCGCCAGGCTGCTCGGCAGGTTTGTCAGCGACTGCCTGTCAAATCCCGGGATGCGGCAGTTTCAGCGCGACGAAGAAGGGCTCGCGTTCCGCCTGCTCACCCTGGCCCGGTACGGTTTCCACCCCCGGTTCGTGCTGCTCGTGCGCGACCTCCTGGCCGAGGACGTAGCCGCGGGCCGGCTCGAGACGACGGTGCCGCTCGAGGACCTGGCCTACACCGCGGTTCGCGTGGTCGAATCCTACGTGCACCGTGCGGCCATCACCGGCGAGGAACCGGACGCCGGCCGGGCCGCGCGCGTGCTCCAAGCCCTGCTGCGGTGACCCAGCGGTCTGGTCGGTATCGATCTGCATTACCTCGCGCGTAATTGGCAGGGGCACCCTGCGGCGGAGATCGTGGCCACGTTACGTCCGATCAACTCGCAGGAGAGATAGATGACCGAGACCGACGCCGCCGAGGGCGCCCGCAGCGTGATCGCCGGGCCGGACCCGGCCGCCGGGCGGGCCGGCCCGCCGGCGGCACGCGTCCCATGGCGCCGCTGGGCGGCCCTGGCCGTGCTGCTCACCGGCAGCTTCATCTACACCCTGGACTTCTTCGTCGTGAACGTGGCGATCCCGTCGCTGCAGCGCGACCTGCACGCGAACGCGGCCGCCGTCCAGTTCGTGGTGGCCGGGTACGGCGTGGCCACGGCGGCCGGCCTGATCACCGGCGGCCGGCTCGGCGACCTGTTCGGCCGCCGCCGGATGTTCTTCGCGGGCCTGGTCCTGTTCTGCCTGGCCTCAGCAGCCTGCGGGCTCGCTCCCACGGCCGCGATCCTGGTCCTGGCGCGGGTGCTGCAGGGCCTGGCCGCGGCGCTGTTCGCGCCGCAGGTGCTCGCCATCCTCGGCGTCGTCTACCAGGGCCGGGACCGGGTCACCGCGTTCACGGCCTACGGGCTGTCGCTCGGCCTGGCCGCGGTGTGCGGGCAGCTGATCGGCGGGCTGCTGATCCAGGCGGACGTGGCCGGTTCCGGCTGGCGTGCCGTCTTCCTGGTCAACGTGCCGGTCGGGGCGGCGGCGCTGCTGCTCACGCCGCGGCTGGTGCCCGAGTCCCGCGCGCCAGGCGGCCGGCTCGACCTGGTTGGGGTGGCGCTGGTCACCGCCGGCCTGGTGGCGATCGTGCTGCCGCTGGTCGAGGGACGGCAGCAGGGATGGCCGGCCTGGACCTGGGCCTGCCTGGCCGCGTCGGTCCCGCTGCTGCTGGCGTTCGCGGCCTGGGAGCGGCGGCTGTCCGCGGCCGGCGGCTCGCCCCTGATCGACCTGGCGCTGTTCCGGGCGCGGGCCTTCACCGTGGGCGTCCTCACGGCGCTGGTCTTCTTCGCGGGGATGGCGTCGTTCTTCCTGGTGCTCGCCATCTACCTGCAGCAAGGCCGGGGCCTGTCGGCGCTGGCCTCCGGGGTGGTCTTTACCGCGATCGGGGCCGGCTACTTCGTCACCACCCTGTACGCGGGCCGGCTGGCGGCCAGGTTCGGGCCGGTGGCGCTGGCCGTGGGTGCCCTGATCCTCGCGATCGGCGCGGCCCTGGTGAGTGTGAGCGTCCAGCGCCTCGGGCCGGCCGGGCACATCGCCTGGCTCACACCCGCGCTGCTGGTGGACGGGGCCGGCATGGGCCTGGTGCTCGCGCCGCTGAACTCGACCGTGCTCGCAGGCATCGCGCCGCGGCATGCGGGCACCGCCTCGGGTGTGCTGGCCACGGTTATCCAGGTCGGCAACGCGCTCGGCGTGGCCGTCATCGGCATCATCTTCTTCGGGGCGCTCGGCCACGGCGATGGCTACTCCGAAGCGATGCGGGCCAGCCTGGTGTACCTCATAGCCCTGGCGGTCGCGGTGGCGGCGCTGCTCCTGCTGCTGCCCCGGTCCCGGCCTGGAGGCCCCCGGCGCGAGGCATCCCGGCGCGAGGGAGCCGACGGTAGGGTCGGCATGGTGAGGACAAGGTGACGGCCACTGTGCCGCCGGCCACGGGGCCGCCGGCCACTGGGCCGCCGGCCCCGGTCGGCGAGCTGCTGCGGCAGTGGCGAGCCCGGCGCAGGCTGAGCCAGCTCGACCTGGCCAGCCAGGCGGACATCTCCACCAGGCACCTTAGCTTCGTCGAAACCGGGCGGTCCGCGCCGAGCCGCGAGATGGTGCTGCACCTGGCCGACCAGCTCGAGGTTCCGCTGCGCGAGCGCAACGACCTGCTGCTGGCGGCGGGTTACGCGCCCGTCTACCCCGAGGGCAGGATGGACTCGGAGCCGATGGCGGCGGTGCGCGCCGCCGTGCGCCAGCTGCTGGACGGGCATGAGCCCTACCCGGCCATGGCCGTGGACCGCCGCTGGAACATGCTGGACGCCAACGGCAGCATCGCGGTGTTGACCGACGGCGTGGCCGCGGACCTGCTCGAGCCCCCGGCTAATGTGCTGCGGGCCAGCCTGCACCCCCGGGGCGTGGCGCCCCGGATCATGAACCTGGGGGAGTGCCGGGCGCATCTGCTCAGCCGGCTGCGCCGCCAGGCCGTGCTCACCGGGGACCCGGAGCTGGCCGCGCTGCACGATGAGCTCCGCCGCTATCCCTGCGATCAGCCTGAGCCGCAGGTCGAGCTGCCCGGCCCCGGCGATGTGTTCGTGCGCATTCGCCACCAGGGCGCCGAGCTCGCCTTCTTCAGCACCTTCACGACGGTAGGAACCCCGATGGACATCACCGTCTCCGAGCTGATGATCGAGTCTTTCTTCCCGGCCGACGCGACCACGGCCTCCGTTATGCGCGCCCGCGCGGCATAAGCGGGGGCGGGTGAATACCGGGTACCTGGGATGCGCTACTTACGGATCCAGTGGGGACGGCGGAACCACTGGCCGAACCATGGGTGGAACCTTGCCCGGTCCGCGGCCCGGTCCTCGATGGCCATGTCGGGGTGGAAGACCGGCGGGCCGTCAGGCACGGGCAGGTCAGCCACCTGGGACTTCTCGAATTTGCACTTGACGTAGCCAGGGGTGATCGCCGCCACCTGGTCGGCGTCGACGAAGCGAAGCCAGCCCCGCATCTGCCCGATCCGCAGCATCTCGGCGCGCGCCAGCCGCTCGTTCTTCGGATGGACGGCGCCGAGCCCGGTTCCCGTGTAGACCACGACGCCATCGAACAGGTCGAGCTCGGGGACCTCGAGGACATGCTCGACCACGCCGAACTGCTCGCCCGAGTGAGTGACGACGGGCAGGCCCATGCTGACCGCACGGTAGGACATAGTGGTCAGCTCTTCGCCGGGGTCAGGTGCCGCACCGGAGGCCGGCGAGTGATCAGTCTCCTCCTCGCGCCCGCACCCGCCGTCGGCCACGCGCGGGCGGGTATTCCAGCGGGAATAATCGTATCGTCGGTGATGTCGGTTCCAGCCACGGACGGAGACCGGAACGGCTCCCGAGATCAACCTAGTGGACGCGGATACCTACCGGCGCGGCGGTGCCCCGCACGACCAGTTCACCTGGCTGCGCCGGCACGCACCGGTGTACTGGCACGCGGACGGCGGCACCCCGGAGTGGCCCGGATTCTGGGCGGTGACCCGGCACTCCGACATCGGGCACATATCCCGGCACCCCGAGATCTTCTCCTCGCACCGGCGGCTCGTGCTGTTCGCCGAGACGCCGGACTCGGAGCTCGAGATGCAGCGCCTGATGATGCTCAACATGGACCCGCCGCAGCACACCCGGCAGCGCAGCTTCGTGAACCGCGGGTTCACGCCGCGGATGATCGGCAGGCTGGAGAAGCACATCAGGGAAATCTGCGACACGCTCATCGACGAGGTGGTGCCGCGCGGCGAGGCCGACTTCGTCACCGATATCGCCGCGCCGCTGCCGCTGCACGTCATCTGCGAGCTCGTCGGCGCGCCGCCGGAGGACCGAGGCTGGATCTTCGAGCTGTCCAACAAGATGGTCGGTTTCGACGATCCCGAGTTCAGGTCCGCGCCGGAGGAGGGACTGCAGGCGGCCGCGGAGATCTACGCCTACGCCGGCCAGCTCGCGGCGCGCCGCAGGGAGCAGCCTGCCGACGACATCGTGACCCGGCTGCTGCAGCCGGACGACGCGGGCCAGGTGCTGACCACCGACGAGTTCAACCTGTTCTTCCTGCTGCTGACCGTGGCCGGCAGCGAGACCACGCGCAATGCGGCGTCCGGGGGGATGCTCGCGTTCTTCGAGCATCCCGCCCAGTGGGAGCGGCTGCTGGCCGATCCCGGCCTGATTCCCACTGCAGCTGAGGAGATCGTCCGCTGGGTAAGCCCGGTGAACCTGTTCCGGCGCACCGCGATCTGCGACACCGAGCTCGGCGGCCAGGCGATCGCCGAGGGCGACAAGGTGGTGGTCTTCTACGCCGCAGCCAACCGTGACGAGGACGTGTTCGCCGACCCGCAGGAATTCGACATCGCGCGCGATCCCAACCCGCACATCGGCTTCGGTGGCGGCGGTCCGCACTTCTGCCTGGGCAGGCATCTCGCCGCGCTCGAGCTCCGGGTGCTGCTGCAGACGCTGGCCGAGCGGATGCCGGACATCGCGCTGGATGGCGAGGTGAGCAGGCTCCGGTCCAACTTCCTCAACGGGATCAAGCACATGCCGGTGCGATTTACCCCGTCGCCGTTGGGTTCCTAGCCTTCCCGGCCCCGCCGCTGGACTGGGGCAGGCGGGGGAGCGGCCGGGACGCCGCAGTGCGCTCGAGGGCGGGTTGCCGCTGGTAGCGGACCCCGCAGGCGCCGGGGAGGGGAACAGGCGAGGCCCGCCGCGCGTCTTAGTACCGGGCATTCATGGTGCCCCGGTAGCCTTTTTTCATCTCATCACGGGGGTCTTGTTCGCTCGATGGAACATGCGGGGGTACCGGGTTGGGACTGACGAGCCCTGCCCTGTTAGCGGTACTGGCGGTGACTGCAGGCGCGCTGCTTGCGGCCGTCCTCTGGTGGTGGCCCAAGGTCGCCGGGCCGGGCCTCCGGCCGGTGCTGCTGCGGATCGCTGCGCTTGGCGCGCTCCAGGTGAGCGTGCTCGGCCTCATCTTCGTGGTCGTCAACCGGTCAGCCGAGTTCTACGCGTCGTGGTCCGACCTGTTTGGCGTGCCGTCCGGCGGCGGCGTGCTCGTCGCCGGACAGTACGACGCGAGCCAGAGCGGCGGCAGCCAGGCCACCCCGCCGGTCACCGTGTCCGCAAGCTCTGCGGTCGCGGTTCCCGGGAGCCCGAAGGAGCCCGGTGGCCTGCTGCAGACGGTGCGGTTTCACGGCCAGCTTTCCGGGCTCAGCGTGCCAGGGTACATCTACCTGCCCGCCGGCTACCGGGGGGCCAGCGCGCCGGCCGGGCGCCTGCCCGTCGCGGTGGCGATCTCCGATCAGGTAGCCAGCGCGAGGGATCCTTACGGCGCGGGCCAGATCGCGGCCACCGCCGCCCGGCAGATGGCCGGCGGGGGCCTCGCGCGCCTCATCCTGGTCATGCTCCCAGCTCATATCGGCCGGGACGACCAGGGCTGCCTGGATGTGCCGGGCGGCTCCCAGGCGGCCACGTTCCTCACCGAGGATCTGCCGCAGGCGATGGAGTCCGCTTATCCTGCCCTGGCGCCCGCGTCGCGCCGGTGGGCGCTGGTCGGGGACTCCTCGGGGGGGTACTGCGCGCTGCAGCTGGCGATGACCAATTCGGAAACCTTCTCCGCGGCGGCGGTGCCGCCCGGAGAGTACACCGTGCCGCCAGGCGCGGGCGTATTCGGCGGCAGCCCTGAGATCCGCACCCAGGACAACCTGTCCTGGCTGCTGCGGCACCAGCCCATGCAGCCGATCTCCGTGCTGTTCACGGGCCCGGGCCGGGCGCAGCCTTTCCTGTCCCAGGCGCGCCCGCCGATGCGCGCCGGACAGATCGGCCTGACCACCGGCAAGTGGCCACTAGCCCGCGTCCTCGACTGGGTCGGCGGTGCGGTGAAACCGCAGCCGGCGCCGCGGAGCTGACGCCATGGGACCTGCCAGCGCACCGTTCATCGCGCTCATGATTGTGGCGGCGACCGGCTCGGTCGTGGGCACGGTCTGGCTCTGGCCGCGATTCGCCCGCCAGCGGATTAGGGTGCTGGCGGCCAGGCTCGGCCTGATCGTGGGCAGCCAGGTGCTGGTCATGGCCGCGATCCTGTCCTACATCAACGGCTACTTCTCGTTCTTCGATTCCTGGTCCGCGGTATTCGGCAATGGCACACCCCCGCCGGCCGCGGCGACCGGGATCGTCGGGTCGCCGAGGCCCATCATGATCACGGGTACCGATCTCGGCCCGGTTCCCGGCGGCGGGTCGGCGCTGCCGGAGCTGGCGGACGGGAGGCCCGCGCCCAAGCCGCCGCACATCTACACGCAGCATCACGCGACGACCGAGCCGAGCATCGTGCCCGGCCTGGACATCAGCGGCGGCGTCGCCCGTGCCGCCAGGTCAGTCGGGGAGGTGCTCCAGGTCACGGTCAGCGGCGAGCACACCGGGATCGGCAGCGCGGCCAACTACGTCTACCTGCCGCCGCAGTACTTCCAGAAGGCCTATGCCCGCACCCGGTTCCCGGTCGTGCTGTCGCTGACCGGCTACCCGAACGACCCGTGGAGCATCGTCAAGAGGCTCGCGGTGCCCGCCACCGCCGCCCGCCTGGTGGCCCAGGGGAAGATCGGGCCGGCGGTCTACGTGATGATGAACGTGTCCGTCGCGCTGCCGCGCGACACCGAGTGCACCAACGTGCCAGGGGGCCCGCAGGCCGAGACCTTCCTGGCCGAGGACGTGCCGCTAGCGGTAGAGCGGACGTTCCGGGTGCAGAGCGGCCGGGCCGGCTGGGCCGTCCTTGGCTACTCCACCGGCGGCTACTGCGCCGCCAAGCTGACCATGATGTATCCAGACCGGTTCTCCGCAGCGGTGTCGATGGCCGGGTACTACACCGCGATCAAGGACAGCACGACCGGGAATCTCTACGGCGGCAGCCGCGCCTACCAGAACGAGAACAACCTGAACTGGCGGCTGACGCACCTGCCTGCCCCGCCCGTCTCGGTCCTGGTGACCTCCAGCCGGGTGGGCGAGAAAGATCTCCCCGGCACCCTGGCCTTCCTGCGGCTTATCCACCCGCCGATGCGGGGCTATTCGCTGATAGTGGCCCAGGGAGGGCACAACTACCGCACCTGGAACCGCCAGCTGCCGCAGTCCCTGGAATGGCTGAACCAGCGGCTGGCCCCGGCCGCGCCCAGCCCCCGGGGGGCCGGAACGGGCGGCTGAGCGCGATCGCGCGGTCCGCGGATGTCCGAGCCGGCTGAGATACTTAAGGTATGCCCGAGGTCTCGCGAGGACGGATGGTCGGCCGGGAGGCCGAGCTTGACCGCCTGCTGACGCTGCTGGGCGAGGCGGCGGCAGGCCGGCCCGTGGTCGCTCTGGTCAGCGGTGATGCGGGCGTGGGCAAGACGCGCCTGGTCACCGAGCTGTCGGTCGCGGCGCGAGACACCGGCTACACGGTGCTGACCGGCCGCTGCGCGGAGCTCGCGGATACCGTTCCCTACCTGCCGCTCGCCGACGCGCTGCGGGATGCGGCGGCGGGCGCGCTGGCGACTGGCCCGCTGCTCGAGGCGCTGGCTGCCCGGCCGGTGCTGTCCCAGCTGCTTCCCGACGTCGACAGCGGTAGGCCGCCGGGCGGCGATATGCCCGGGCTGGCGCAGCAGCAGCTGTTCGGCGCGGTGCTCGGCATGCTCTCTGAGTTTGCCGAAGCCAGCCCGGTGCTGCTGGTCCTTGAGGACCTGCACTGGGCCGACCGCTCCACCCGGGACCTGGTCACATTCCTGAGCCGGGCGCTGCACCGGGAGCGGCTCGCGATCGTGGTCACCTACCGCACCGACGACATGCACCGCAGGCATCCGCTGCGGCCGGTGGTCGCCGAGCTGACCCGGCTGCCCACTGTCACCACGATCGCGCTCGACCCCCTGAGCCCCTCGGCCATGGCCGAGCACCTGACGTCGCTCTCCGGCCGGCCGCTGGATGCCGCGATGCTCGACAGCCTGATCACCCGCGCCGAGGGCAACGCCTACTACGCGGAGGAGCTGCTCGCGGCCTCGTCGGCGGGCAGCGGGCTCCCCGCTGGGCTCGCCGACCTGCTGCTGGCCCGGACCGAGCGGCTCTCGCCCGCGGCCCAGCAGGTGCTGCGGGCCGCGGCGGTCACCGGCCGGCGGGTGGACGACGAGCTGGCCCGGCAGGCCTCCGGGCTCGCCGGGCCTGAATACGACGACGCGGTCCGGGAAGCGGTCGCGCACCAGCTGCTCGTGCCCGATGGCGAGCAGGGATACTCGTTCCGGCACGCGCTGCTGCGGGAAGCGATCTACGCCGACCTGCTGCCCGGCGAGCGGACCCGGCTGCACGCCCGCCTGGCCGAGCTGCTCGCTGACGAGCGCAGGCTGGCCGAAGTCCCCGGCACCGCGGCCGAGCTGGCTCATCACAGCCTGGCCAGCCATGACGTGCCCGGGGCGTTCGCCGCGTCGGTGTCGGCAGGGCGGGAGGCCGAGCGGCTGGCCGCCCCGGCCGAGGCGCACCGGCACTACGACCGGGCGCTCTCGCTGTGGGAGCGGGTCGCTGACCCGGAGAAGCTGAGCGGGATGAGCCGCGGCAAGCTCGCGTTCCGTTCCGCGCTCACCGCTGCTGACGACGGCGACATCACCCGGGCCGTGCACCAGCTGCGCCGGCTGATCGGCTTCCTCGGCGAGGCCGGCGCGGCCGACCCGGTGCTGTTCTGCCGGGCCAGCGAGCGGCTCTCGTATTTCCTGCTCGATATCGACGAGGACGACGCTGCCATTGCCGCGGCCGAGGCGGCCGTCGATGCGCTGCCCGAGGAGCCGCCGCGGTGGGAGCGCGCCCGCGCCCTGGGGACTCATGCGCGAGCGCTGCTGTCGATGAAGGACGAGGGCCCGGCCAGGTCCCGGGCCGAGCTGGCCCTGGCCGCTGCCCGCGCCGCCGGTGCGCCGTGGGTGGAGGCGGACGCGCTGGTGACGCTGGGCCAGCTGAGCGAGCGGGACGGGCTGATCGACGAAGCCATCGGCCTGTTCACCCGGGCCCACCAGCAGGCCCGTAACGCCGCTGTCCTCGGCGTCGAACTGCGGGCGGCGTTTCAGCTGGCCCGGGTTCAGCTGGAGCGGGGAGATCTGGACGCCGCGAGCAGCACCGCGCACCAGGGCGTGCGCCGGGCCGAGGACGCCGGCGTCGGCCTGGCGCCGTACGGCTATGACCTGCAGTACCTGCACTACCTGGCGCACTACGCGGCCGGTGAATGGGCCCACGCGCAGATACTCACCGACGGCTTCGCCACCCGGGTCACCAGCGCTGCCGAGTCCAGGCTGTCGGCGATGGCGCTGTTCGTGGACGTCGCCATGGACCGGCCGGCAGTGGCCGACCGGCGCACCTGGCTGGAGCCGTTCTTCATCTCGGACCGGTTCACCGAGTACATCGGCCGCGGCCTGCTGGCCGAGCACGCGCTCTGGCACGGCGACGGGGAGACCGCGGTGGCCGAGGTCGAGGCGACGATCCGCGCGATCGAGGCCTGGGATGGCGGCTACACCCCGGCCGTGATCCGGCCCGTCGCGGTGGGGCTCGGGGCCCTGGCCGACCGTGCCTGGCAAGCTCGCGCGGCTGGCCACGAGGAGCGCGCCGCGGCAGCGGTGGAGGCGGCCCGTGGCCTGGTGCAGATCGGCCGCGAGGGTGCGGCCTTCCCGCGCCGCCCCAAGTACGTGCTCGGAGTGGAAGGGCGCGGCTGGCTCGCCCGCGCCGAGGCCGAGTGGCGCCGGGGCCAAGGCGACAATGACCCGGCCGCGTGGCAGACCGTGGTCGATGTGTTCGAGCCCGGGTTCGTCTACGAGACCGCGCGATCGCGCTGGCGGCTGGCTGCGGCTCTGGCTGAGGCGGGCCGCCGCGATGAGGCGCAGCAGGAGCTGCTGCTCGCGGTCGAGGTCGCGGACCGGATCGGGGCGAGGCCGCTGCGCTCGGCGCTGGCCGATCTGGCCCGCCGGGCCCGGCTGGCTGACCGGCCAGCCCCCGGCGTGGCCGCGGGCCGCGGGGCCCAGCCGGGGGGAGCGGCAGCACGCGATCCCCTGGCCGGGCTGACCAGCCGGGAGGTTGAGGTGCTGCGCCTGCTGGCGGCCGGGATGAGCAACAAGGAGATCGGCGCTGAGCTGTTTATCGCGACTAAGACCGCCAGCGTGCACGTCTCGAATATCCTCGCCAAGCTGGGCGCGGCCAGCCGGACCGAGGCCGCGGCCATCGCGCACGCGCAGGGTCTCAGGTTGCCGGCACAGCGGAGCCGCTGAGCCGCAGCCGCACTGCCGTGCCCGCAAGCGCTGCCGTGCGGAGCACTGCCCCGCAAGCAGAGGAGACTGCCTTGGGCCTGCCCCGGACCTCCCCGGATTCTGTGCTGTTCACCAGCTACAACGTGCTTAACCTGTTCCAGGATGATTCCGCCGCCGGACTCCAGCGGCACCAGCTGGTCGTGGACTCGATCCGGGCCCTGGGCACCGACGTGCTGGCCATTCAGGAGATCCGGGCCCCGGACCGCAAGACCGCGCGGGCGCGAATGCGGCAGCTGGCCGAAGAGGTCGGAATGAGGTGCACGGTACCGCGCCAGAAGGACGACCGGGCCCAGCCTGCACTGGCCATGGGCGGGCACGGCTTTCACTGCGGCCTGATGTGGCGCGACGGCATCGAGCCAGTTCCCGGCTCGCTGCGCTGCCACGGTGCCGGCTACTTCTGGCATTCGCTGGCCAGTGTCACCCTGGATGTCGGCGGCGGTGTCATGGTCCGGCACTCGGCGCATCACGCGACCCCGTTCGGCAGGCGGCTGCGGGCCGACCAGAACGAGCTGCTCGTCGCCTTGCTGGATATCCCGCGCAGCGGCCTGCCGACGCTGGTGGGCGCGGACTGGAACACCGAGTGCGCGGACCGGGTGCGTGACGAGGGCTCCGGGGAGTGGGTGCTTTACGAGCCCGCTGATCCCTACGCTGGGATCGAATGGTTCGACGAGATGATCTACCAGTGCGAATGGGACTACGACGAGCGCGGGCAACGGCGGCACCGGGTCGACCGGCGGCCCGGGGATGTGCTGTGGGCGGGAGGGCTGTACGACGCTGCGGCCGCGCTGCGCGCGCCGTGGCATGCGACGGCCGGCCATCATCCGGACGATCCTTACGGGGAGCACGGGGTCTGGCGCCGCATTGACGGTATCCGTGTGACCAGGCCGGTGCTTGGCGCGCTGCGCGGCCACCATGTGGAAGACACGGAGCTGGCCCGCCGGGCCTCCGACCATCTCCCGGTCACTGCCGAGTACGCGCCCTCCGCGCTGCGTGAGCCGTGAATTCCGCCCGCGCAGGCCGCAACGGCCCGTGCCGATGACGGAGTCGCCACGCCGAAGGCGGAACGGCCTGTGCCGATGGCGGAGCCGCCCACGCCGACGTCCAGAGATCGAATATGTGTTTGACATTCAGGTAGACTGTGGGACGTGACGGCTGCGTTTCAAGGTTCGCTGCTTGACCTGTGCGACAGCGCGGGACCGGGCCCGCTGGGATCGTCGGTGCAGCGGACGGCCCTCGCCCGCGGAGCCTGGATCGACTCGCGGCCGGGCTGGATCGCTGGCGCGGATGCGCTGTTCGAGCGGCTGACGCACGCGGTGCCGTGGCGCGCGGAGCAACGGCCGATGTACGACCGGATCGTCAAGGTTCCCCGGCTGCTCAGCTTCTACGCGGAAGGGGAACCGCTGCCTGACCCGATGCTCGACGAGGCCAGACGGCGGCTCGATGAGCATTACGGCCCGGAACTCGGCGAGCCGTTCCTGACCGCGGGGCTGTGCCTGTACCGGGACGGCCGCGACAGCGTCGCCTGGCACGGCGACACCACTGGGCGCGGCAGCACCCAGGACACGATGGTCGCGATCGTCTCGCTGGGCGCGCCCCGCTCGCTGCTGCTTCGCCCACGCGGTGGCGGCCGCACGCTGCGGCATGACCTGGGCCATGGCGATCTGCTCGTGATGGGCGGCAGCTGCCAGCGCACCTGGGAGCATGCCATTCCCAAGACCGCGCGGCCCACGGGGCCGAGGATCAGCGTCCAGTTCCGTCCCCGCGGCGTCCGCTAGCGCGCGCGCTGGCCACGGCCGGGAGGCCTCCCCCTGGAGGGCCGGCCGGCCCCCTCGCGGGCCGCCGCCCTCCAGGGGGCCGCCGCCCCCCAGCAGGCCGCTTCCCCCAGCGACCTGCCTTCCCCCACAGCGGGCCGTCTCCCCCGGCGACCTGCCTTTTCCCCCCAGCGGGGATGTCATTTGTGAGCGGGGACTCTTTCAGCACTGAAATGGTCTCCGCTAGTGGAACGGAGCGGAAGACGGCCCGGTTCAGCGGGGGTGCAGAAGTTCTTCAACGAGTGCGGAGAGCCATTCCGACCATTGCGGCCCCGCGAAAGAGGGAGCCAAACCCGGCAATGGATCAGCCGGCGGCCGGGGCGAGCGCGTCGAGCAGTTCCCGGGCGCGGGCCGTCGCCGCAGCCGGGTCGACGTCAGGAGAGCCCACCAGCGGATCCCAGTTCAGGTCGTAGAAGATCTCGGTCACCCCCTGGCCGGCCAGCCAGCGGGCATCGTCCCTGATCTGGCCAGGGCTTCCGGACAGCAGCAGGCGGCCGCTGCCGCCCGGGGCCGGTTCCTCAGCGCCGGCCCTGACCACGCCGCGGCATATGATCCGCAGCGTGTCCGGGTCGCGTCCGGCGCCGGCCGCGGCCGCGCGGACCACGCCGATTCCCTCGGCGATCCGGGACAGGTCGGTCCGGCTCGAGGTGACCCAGCCGTCAGCGATCCGGCCCGCGCGCTCGAGGGCCGGCCGGGCGAGACCGCCCAGCAGGACGGGAGGGCCGCCGGGCTGCACCGGCTTGGGGGCCACGCTGCTGCGCGGGATCTCGTAAAACTCCCCGGTGTGCTCCGTGAGGCCGTCTGCCCACAGCTCGCGCAGCACCGCGACATACTCGGCGGTGCGCGGGCCCCGGCGGGCCATGGCCGCGCCGGCGGCTGCGAACTCTTCCGGCATCCAGCCGATGCCAAGGCCGAGGTCGAGCCGTCCGCCGGACAAGATATCGACCGTCGCCGCCTGCTTCGCCAGGTAGGCGGGGGACACGAACGGGAGGTTGATCACGGCCACGCCGAGCCTGATCCGCGACGTGCCGGCCGCGGCGTAGGCGAGAGCCGCCATCGGGTCGAGCACGCTGCGGTACACCGGGTCCATGCCCGACCCCTCGGGAACGAGCAGCCGCTGGAAGCTCCACAGCGACGCGTAGCCGGCCTGCTCGGCCCGGGCCGCGAAGGCGGCGAGATTTTCCGGCGTTGCCCACGCGCCCGACACCGGGGCGCCGAAACCGATCTTCATTCCCTCACCCTACGGGTCCGGGCCTGGCGCCGGTGGCGGGGCAGACAGCGAGATCCGCATGCCGGCCGAGATGCTGCTGCGCCGGAGGGGTCAGGACAGGAGGGGCCCCGGCTTCCGCCAGCGGCTGGTCAGGAAAGCCAGCCCGTAGAGCACCCCCACCACGATCAGCAGGAACCGGTAGCCGGTGATCAGGGCGAGGTACTCAAGCGCGCCCCCGGCGATCGCGCCCAGCAGGTTGGCGGCAAATGCCGTCCCCGACATGTCCACGCTGGCGAACCGCTGCGCGAAGACCAGGTTCGCCAGGAACACCGGGGCGAACGCCAGCGCGGTGGCGGCCAGGAAGCGCGGGATCAGCGGCAGGCTGAGCGGCGCGTCCGGCGGTACCAGCCAGGACACGGCCAGCGACGCGATGAGAGCCGCGTAGAGCACGGCCGGCCGGGGCAGCCGGACATGCCTCGCGGTCTCCACCGCGAGGTACACCGCGATCAGGACCCCGGCGAAGACCAGCGAGTTCACGAACCAGGTGGTGCCGAACAGCAGCGCGAACTGCACCACGTTCTTCGTTTCGAGCAGGAGGAACGCGGCCCCCATGAAGGCGAGGTCGACGTAGCGCTGCATGCCGGCATACGACCCGCCGCCCACCCGGACCAGCACCAGCGACCCCAGCAGGATGAGTCCGAGCATCCACAGGTACACGGCCGGGAGGCCCGGGGCGGGCAGGTAAGGGAACGGGTAGTCGTCGGTCGCCGGAGCGACCCTCGAGCCCTTCCAGAAGCTGGCGCAGTTCGGAACCTGGCCCTGGCTGTACACGGTCAGGACGGCCAGCCTCCGGCCGCCGAGCGGTGGCCCGACGTCTTCGCATGGAGCCCGGTGAAACACGTCATTGATCGTGGTCGCGTACCGGTTGAGCAGGAACGGCGCGTAGTAGTTGTACATCGCGAACGTGCCGCCAGGGGCCAGGTGCGACTTGACCGCCGACACCGACTGGGAGGTCAGCAGGAAGCTCTCCAGGCGGACCGCGGACTGCCCGGAGACCGCGGCCAGTGAGTCCGGCAGCGCGAACAGGATGAGGTTGTACTTCTTGTTCGTGTCCTGCAGGTACTCGCGGCCGTCGGCCACGTGGGTGGTCACCAGGGGGCTGCCGTAGGGATGGCTCGGGGCCGACTGCCTGCCGATGTGCAGCAGCTGCGGATCAATCTCCACCGAGTCGATGTGCCTGGCTCCCGAGGCGAGGGCGACCGCGGTATCGTTCCCGGTCCCCGCGCCGATGATGAGGACGTTGCCCAGGCTCGCCTTGGTGACATGCCGGTACGGATACCAGTAAAACGGCTTCTGCTGCCTGAGCAACGCCAGGGACCGGGCCGCCTGGTAGGGAATGTTGTTCGCGGACACGTACAGGGCGGGCGCATGGCCACCGCGGGCCGCGACGGAGAGCTTGTTGTAGGGCGACCAGGTCTGGTTGGGCACGAACGACTCGAGGCACAGCAGCAGCACGACCACCGAGACGCCCGCGATCTGCCACCACCGGATCTTGGGTGCCAGCAGCACCAGCAGGCCGCCGCAGGCGATCACGCCCCAGGTGGCGGGCGGCTGGTTGAGGAACGACAAGCCGGAGAACACCGCGATCCCTGCGATGCTGCCCGCGATGTCCAGCCGGTAGGCGCTCAGCGGCCGGAAGCTGACGAAGATCCTGGCCACCCCCTGGCCGATCCCGGCCATGACCGCCGCGGTCAGCACGAAGATGATGATGAGGCTGACCGGCTGCGGCAGCGCGAGCATGCCCCCCAGCCCCCGGTAAGGATGCGAGCCGGTGAGGGACGACAAGATCACAGGGAACGCGAGAACGAACCCCACCAGCGCCAGCAGGGCCACCGGCGTCCAGCGCAGGTAGTCGCGCCGGGCCCGCGCGTTCAGGAAGCCGATCCCGATCCCGAGGAAGCTGGCCAGCAGGACGAAGTTGGTGGCCTTGGTCACGTAGACGTTGTTCGAGGTGACCCACCGGATCAGGGCCAGCTCGACAAACAGCATCAGGAAGCTGGAGAAGGCCAGCCTGGCCTGATCCCTGCGGCTTTCCTCGGGCGGTGCCGGTTTTTCCTCGGGCGGAGCTGTGGCTTCCTCGGGCCGTGCGGTCGCTTCCTGAGGCGTTGCCGTGGCTTCCTGAGGCGGTGCCGCGAGCTTCTCGGCAGGTCGGCCGCGGTCCTCGGCCTGGGCGGGCGGGCTTGTCTCAGCGGGGGATGTTCCGGAGTCCACCTCCGCTACCGTAGCCAGTCCGGGCGCCGCAAGCCGGGAATCTCCCACATTTTGATGACCAATGCGTTGCGCTCCCATGGCTGGTCATTGCGAGAAACCCGGCCGCCGCCCTGACCCACCCTACCTGCGCTGATCCCTCTTCGTGCGCTCACGGCCCAGGACGCCGAATGCTACGGCGCCTGCCCTATCGGGCGCGGGCGGAGCGGGTTTACTGGCGTGCCCGATACCACCTGCGGCCGGGCTCTCGCGCTCCAGTCGCTCGGCTGTCTCCCTGGGGTCGTTGACCGTGGTGATCCCGGCGGTGTGCGGGTCGGTGTGGTGCTCCATGGTGTAGAAGCGGACCTCGTGGCCGTCAGGGTCGTGCAGCATGGGCAGGATCCAGCCGCGGCTGGCCCGGTGCACGCCGGCGTGGCTCTCGCCGAGCGCGTCCAGCCGGCTGGCGAGATCGTCGATGGCCGCCCGGTCGGGCACGCCGATGGCGAAGTAGTCGAAACCTGCTGCCGCCCGGGCGCACCCGGGATCAAGCCGCAGGCCGAGCGGCGGGCCGCCGTTCGGGTGCGCCAGGCCGTAGCCCATCAGCGTGCCCTGCTCCACGAACTCGGTCTCGACGCGGTAGCCGAGGCGGCTGCGGTACCACTCCCGTGACCTGGCCAGGTCGCTGACCGGCAGCTTCAGGTGGTGAATACCGGCCAGGGCTGGCGTTCCTGACGCGTTCATGGATCCCCCAATTGCATTAGGCATGCAGTTAATGCAGTTAGACTGCACGATAGTGCGAGCGAAGTCAACCAGGCCCGCAGATCAGGGCTGCGGACCGGTCAGGCCGGCAGGATCTGGCCGGCGATGCGCGGCACGGCCTCGCCGATGGGGTCGCGGATGACGGCGGTAGCAGCCGGGTCGTACGGCGTCGGGTCACGGTTGACGATGACCAGGCTCGCGCCAGCCGCGGTCGCGATCGAGCACAGCGAGGCGGCAGGCTCAACGGTCAGCGTGCTGCCGATGGCCAGAAGCAGGTCACAGCGGGCGGCCGCGGCGGCCGCCCGCTCGAAGACTCCGGGCGGCAGCGGCTGGCCGAACATGACCGTGGCCGACTTGAGGATCCCGCCGCACAGCGTGCAGGGCGGGTCCTGTTCACCGGCCCGCACCCGGTCCAGGGCGGCGGCCATGGCGGTCCGGTCCCCGCAGCCGGTGCATAGGACGCCGAACATTGTTCCGTGCAGCTCGGTGACCCGCTCTGGCGGCGTGCCCGCGCGCTGGTGCAGCTCGTCGATGTTCTGGGTGATCACCTGGGTGTCGATGGCACTGCAGGCCAGCCGGGCCAGGGCCCGGTGCGCCCGGTTGGGCTCGGCGGTCCAGGCGGGATGCGCCAGCCTGGCCTGCCAGGACCGGCACCGCAGCTCGGGGTCGGCCATGTAGGCCTGGTAGGTGGATAGCTTCTCGGCGGCCGGGTTCCGCGTCCACAGGCCCTGCGGCCCGCGGAAGTCCGGGATCCCCGAATCGGTGGAGATGCCGGCGCCGGTCAGCACGGCCACGGCCGCGACCTGGCGCGCCCACCCGGGTGCCGGGCCCGGCGCGGTCACCGCCTCGGCTGGTCCGTCTGCTGTCACCACCCCATCCTCGCCGCGTCCCGCGAGCGCGTGCAAATGCGGCGCATCGCCGGCGTCCCGGGTCTCGGATCGGCAACGAATCGGCACCGACTCTCACACTGGGCCTTGCGTGATGTATGCGTCAGGTCCTGAATAGAGGTTCATAACACGACAGTCGTGCCTCTTGGAGCGAGGATGGGCCGGATGAATGATGGTTCATCACGGGCAGGGCTGACCGGCCTGCCGACGGCGACGGCCGGCGTTCTCGCAAGCAGCGGCGTTACCGTGCGGGTTGGCGGCCTGACCGCGCTCGATGAGGTGTCACTCAGCGCCGCGCCGCGTCAGGTCACCGGGATCATCGGCCCGAACGGGGCCGGGAAGACCACGCTGCTGAACGCCGTGTGCGGCTTTGTGAAGCCGGAATCCGGCACGATCAGGTTCGGCTCCCGCGAGCTCACCGGCGTGCGGCCGCACCGGCTCGCAGGCCTGGGGATCGCCCGCACGTTGCAGGGAGTAGGGCTGTTCCGCGGCCTGTCCGTGATCGAGAACGTCATGATCGGCGCGACCAGCTTCGGGCGCGCCGGGTTCTGGTCTGGCCTGTTCGGCCTGCCCAGGTCGGACCGGGATGAGCGGCGGCTGCGGGAGCAGGCGATGGCGGCGCTGAACCGCGTGGGCGTCGGCGACCTGGCCGACAGCATGCCCGGCACCCTGACGTACGGGCTGCGCAAGCGGGTCGCGCTGGCCCGCGCCCTGGTCGCGCAGCCGCGGCTGCTGCTGCTCGATGAGCCGGCCAGCGGCCTGTCCGAGAAGGAGCTGCCCGAGCTCGGCGACCTGATCACGCAGCTGGCCGAAGACGCCGGCGTGGTGGTGATCGAGCACCGGATGGACCTGATGATGTCGGTCTGCGACACGATCTTCGTGCTGGACTTCGGCAAGCTGATCGCAGCCGGCACACCCGAGCAGGTGCAGGCCGATCCGGCAGTGACCGTGGCGTACCTCGGGGCCGAGGAGAGCGGGCGCCAGGAGAACGGGGCAGTGGAGGCCGGGCCTGGCGAAGCCGGAGCCGCGGGCCGAGGAGGCCGGCCATGACAGACCCGGCCGCGAACGACACACCCGCGAACGACACACCTGTGAACGGCACAGGCCCGAACGGCGCAGCGGCGCTGGCCGTTGACGGGATCGTGTCTGGATACGGCGGGGTGACCGTGCTCGACGGGGTCTCGGTGTCGGCCCGGCCGGGCACGATCACCGCGGTGCTCGGCGCCAACGGCGCCGGCAAGACCACGCTGCTGCGCACGATCAGCGGGGTCGTCAAGCCGCGGCTCGGGAGGATCCTGGTCGGCGGCGCCGACCTGGCCCGCCGTCGTCCCGAGGACATCGCCAGGGCCGGGGTGGCGCACGTGCCCGAGGGGCAGGGCGTCATCACCGAGCTCACCGTGGAGGAGAACCTGCGCCTGGGCGCGCTGTCCCGGGGCGACCGGGCCAGCCGGGCCGCGGCCCTGAGCGACGCCTACCGCCGGTTCCCGGTGCTGGCCGAGCGGAGGCGCCGGGCAGCGGCCACGCTGTCCGGCGGCGAGCGGCAGATCCTGGTCATCGCCAGGGCGCTGATGGCGGCCCCCCGGGTTCTGCTGCTCGACGAGCCGTCGCTCGGGCTCGCGCCGAGGATGGTCGCGCAGGTCATGGACCTGATCCGGCGGCTGCGCGACGACACTGGGCTGACCGTGCTGCTGGTCGAGCAGAACGCCCGCAGCGCGCTCGGCATCGCTGACCAGGGCCTGGTGCTCAACCTCGGCAAGGTGGTGGCCGAGGATGACGCGGCCTCCCTCGCGGCCGACGTCGGTCTCCGCCGTCACTACCTGGGCTTCTAAGAGCGAGTCACGAGGAGGCGGGAGATGGAGGAGTTCCTTCAGTTCACCCTCGGGGGGGTCAGCACCGGCATGATCTATGCCGCGATAGGCCTGTCGCTGGTGCTGATCTGGCGCGGGACCCGGATCCTCAATTTCTCCCAGGGCGGGATGGCGATGTTCACCACCTACGTGGCGCTCACCGTCATCAACCACACCGGGAATTACTGGGCCGGGTTCGGCGTGGCGCTGGCCGCGGGCCTGGTCCTCGGTGCCGTCCTGGAGCGGCTGGTGATCCGGCCGGTGGAGAGCAAGCCGCCGATGAACGGGGTGATCGTGACGATCGGCTTGCTGATCTTCATCGAAGGGCTGGCCGGGATCATCTACGGTGCCCAGTACCGGTCGTTCCCGCCCGCCTTCTCGATCACCGGGCTGCGGGTGGGCGGTGTCGCACTCGGGGTCTCCTGGAATGGGGTGTTCACGGCCGTCGCGGTGCTGGCGGCGGCCCTGGCGCTGGCCGCGGCATTCCGGTACACGTCGGTGGGCCTGCGGCTGCGCGCCACCGCGTTCAACCCGGCCGTGGCACGGCTGCTCGGGGTGCGGATCGGCCGGGTGCTGACCCTGGGCTGGGCGCTGGCCGGACTGTTCGGCGCCCTGGCCGGAGTGCTGGTCACGCCTTCGACGTTCCTGTACCCCAACAGCATGGACTCGATCTTCGTGCTGGGATTCACGGCCGCGGTGATCGGCGGCCTGGACAGCCCGGCCGGTGCCGTGGCGGGCGGGCTCATCCTGGGCGTGGTACTCGCCTACGCTGGCGGCTACCTGGGCAGCGATCTGGTGCCGCTGTTCGGCCTGGCGGCGCTCGCCGTGGTGCTGATGCTCCGCCCGTCCGGCTTGTTCTCCGTGTCGGCCACCCGGCGGGTGTGACCATGACCCTCGTCCGTCACCTCGCCGCCGCGCTGGTCGCCGCCGCGGTCATCGCGGCCCTGTCGGTCAAGCTCGGCGCCTACCGCGACTACCAGATCGCCGAGGTCGCGGCGTACGTGGTGGCGGTGGCCGGGCTTACCGTGCTGATCGGCCTCAGCGGCCAGATCTCGGTCGGCAACGGCGCCTTCATGGCCATCGGCGGCTACGCCACGGCGCTGCTGCTGTTGCACCTGCACTGGCCGCTGGAGCTGGTGTTCACGGCCAGTGTCGTTATCGCGGCCGCGGCAGGCGGGGTCGTGGGCGTCGCGGCGGCACGATTGCGCGGTCCGTACCTGGCCGGGGCAACGCTGATACTCGCGGTGGCCCTGCCGTCGGTGGCATTCCAGTACTCGGGAGTGTTCGGCGGCGACCAAGGGCTGATCGTCACGATCACGACGCCCGCCTTTCTCGGCCCGGCCTTCCCGCCTACCCGCTGGCTGGCCTGGCTCTGCTGCGCGGCCGCGCTGATCGCCCTGGTCCTGCTGGCCAACCTGGCGCGCAGCCGGGTCGGCCGGAACTGGCGGGCGGTGCGCGACGACGAGGTCGCCGCGTCTTTGTCCGGCCTGAACGTGGCCAGGTGGCAGATCCTGGCCTTCGTGATCAGCGCCGCCTGCGCCGGCCTGGGCGGGGCCCTGCTCGCCGTGGTGACGACGAACGTCGGCCCGGGTGACTACACGCTCACCTTGTCCATCGCGCTGCTTACCGCCGCGGTGATTGGCGGCCTCGGCAGCCTGGCCGGCGCTGTGTGGGGCAGCCTGCTGCTGGTGTTCGTGCCCACCTACCTCACCGATGTGGCCGCCAGCCACGGCCTGTCCAGCGGCGCGAGCTCGAGCATCCCGATCGCCGTGTACGGGGTCGTCCTGATCGTGGTCATGCTCGTCTTCCCCGCCGGAATCCAGGGCGCCCTGCGCCGACTCTTCGGGCCCGCCGCGCCCGCCGCGGCCTTGCCGCTCAACACGTTGCGCCGGCGCAGGCCGGCCACGGAACACCAGAAAGAAGGCACCACATGAGAAGATCACATAGGGTGAACCTCGCTGCCGTCGCCGGGATAGCGGCCGTTGCGATGGTGGCCGCCGCCTGCAGCTCGAGCGGCTCGTCGAGCACATCGCCAGGCAGCAGCAACGCTCTCACCGCCTCCGCTCCGGGCATCACGCCGACCCAGATCCTGATCGGCAGCCATCAGCCGCTCACCGGCGTGGCGGCGCCCGGCTACGACGAGATCGCGCCCGCGTCGAACGCCTACTTCGACTACGTCAACGCGCACGGCGGCATCTATGGCCGCAAGATCAAGTACACCTACCTGAACGACCAGTACGACCCGACCATGACCTCGACCGTGGTGAAGCAGCTCGTGCTGCAGGACAACGTATATGCAATCTTCAACGGCCTCGGCACGCCGACGCACCTGGCCGTCGCGCCGTACCTGAACAGCCAGAAGGTGCCCGACGTGTTCGTCGCCTCCGGCTGCGAGTGCTGGAACTCGACATCGACGTGGCCGCAGACGTTCGGCTGGCAGATCGACTACGTCCGCGAGGGCAAGATCCTCGGCAAGTACATCGAGCAGCACTTCAAGGGCAAGAAGATCGGCTACTTCTACCAG
>Ga0137385_10001163_pt1 | contig 21844 bp, 24 predicted proteins | sample SagtaG_FD_104921 | JGI IMG/M metagenome (GOLD analysis project Ga0137385, IMG submission 104921) | Vadose zone soil microbial communities from Sagehorn Ranch, Mendocino, California, USA - Sage2_R_80_16 metaG | ecosystem: Environmental > Terrestrial > Soil > Vadose zone | place: USA: California... | reverse complement strand
GTACTCGTTCGAAATATATCGGCGAGGAGTGTGTCAGTAATGTGAAATTCACCTTTCCGCACACCTGCGTACATGTGCTCAACCTCACCACTTGAACGCGAGTATTTGAGGTACGGCACCTTGGTATAATCCCTCGGCAGCTCTCTCTGGGGTGAGGCCTTCATCGGACTCCTCTATCTTACGGACCAACTCGGGCTTGGTTTTGTTTTCTTCTTCATACCCGGGGCTGTACATTGTACCAGGCATGTAAAGGTGGACGTCGATCGAATAAAGCAACAGTTCCTGGCGCAGTGTCTCGGCAAGGCCTATGCTCAGATTATCATCAACGTGAAATGCCATGCTTGACTCGCGAAGAACTCACCGCGAATGGCGTGCTTCCCTGGTGAGTATGTCGAATATCCTATCATGCCAAAGTAGCCCAGGAGTGAGGATACGAAGACAATCTTTCCCTTGTTAGTACGTGTTCGTATCATCCGCTTGGAGGTTGCCTAATTGATACTAGCGTGTCAAGCAAGGTCCTATGTAGGCTGAACACGATTGCAAACCATAGCGGACCAAGCCGAAAGCCAATATGTGTTGTCCATTCCCTTTCGCATGCTTTCTTCGGTCTCTTCGATAAAGAAACCGGGGGTTGCCTTGCCAGCACACAAGAACACCGCGTCAGGCGTTTGGCCACCATGCGCTAAACAGGCGGCTTCCAATGCATCAACCGCAGCTTTTTGTGTGTCCAGAGAAAACGAGTAAGCTTTTAAGATTTGATTAGGGTTGACTCGAACGGCCTGTTATAGTAAGTAGGTGGTTCGAATGAGGAGAACAAAAACCAAGTACCTCAAGTTGTGCCGCGGCCCTTTTGAGGTTCTCTTCGTTCCGTGCAACGATTGACACGTCTGCACCACGTTTCGTAAGAAGGATGGCCAGTGCAAGGCCGAGTCCCGTTGAACCTCCCGTGATGTAGCAGTGCTTAATACAACCCAAGTCAGTAGGGTCCCGACAAGGCATGAGAGATACGCGTACACGACCGCGAGGATCCCAGCGTGGACGGGATAATACCGAGTAAACTACGACTATCGCGGTAGAGATGAGCGGCAATACTACTGCGAGACTGAAATACGGCATGAGTTATTGCTTGCAAGGCTTCCGCGCTGCGGCTAAGTTCTGCTTTGGTGACCTCCGGCGCAACCCGACTCGTATCACACGACATCACATACATGCAAAAGAACCCTCCTCATCCCTCCGACCCCAACGGTGGAAGAGCCCGCTAATCTAGGCCTCACATGCGTCCTCTTTCACTACCACACCAGAGCTTCCACTTTGGTACACCCGCGCAAGCTCCGGATGTACTCCTCCCCCTGCGCGATGACGACACCAACCTCTAACAGAGGGCGGCTGCTGCCCTTGTACTTTCCGACGAGCCGGACATCGCCCTCGCTCATACTCAAGCTGCCAAGCCCGGCTACGAAGCCGCTGCGCACAGAGTGCACGCTGGTCGAAATCGAGGACTCCCACTCCCTCACCCTCGGGAAGACGGAGAAATTTGATAGACACCAGCGGGGCCTGGAAGTCGAGATATGATATCGGCCAGACCCAGGGCCAGTGGCATTCCATGACTCTGCTTGGTTTTCACCCGCACCCGCACTTCTTCTATGAATTCGGATGGCCCAGAGGGCACAGACACGCTCCTTGCTTTGCTATGTAGCCTCCTTCCCGGTAATATTACACCTTCGCAGCAGACTCTCCTCAAGGTATCGCTCCAGACAGAGGGTGACGTGGAAATGGGAGCTGGGATCATGTTGAAACAGCGTACGAATCGCAAACAGGAGCTCGGATAGCTGACTAACATGCTGTGACTCTGCAATGCAGACCGAAAGGCCATCCTCTCTACCGTCCTGTTCTGCCGGCTTTTCGCATAATCAACTAGCGTCAGACTCGGCGCCTTAAAAGAAGCCACGTTCTGAGGGTAGTGCGACATCCACCACGACAAATAGAGACCAGCCGCCTTTCTCCAAGCCCGTCAAGCCAGTGAAGAGCCTACTAGAAGTTCTCCTCCCCCAGCCCCCTCAGGCTGGTGTCACGGCGAATGTCCCACGTCTCTCCCTATTGACGCTCACCAACCCTTCGCTGGTGACACAGCACACCCCACGCACGCTTCATCTTGGCGTCCTTCCACCAGAGCTTGCATGGCGTCTTTTCTATACCATGTTCCACGAGGCACAAAATTGGTCGAAGAATAAGTGGTGGCTGTTCGACGGACTGGTTGGAAGCCCGGACCGATCTTCTCTGTACATCCGACACCCCGCCGAGGCAGGCAACGAGGTAGCTCGGCAGAACATAACGCATGAAGAGTAGCAGTTCTTTTTTGTTTTTGTTTTATTCGTGCTCATGTGCTCTCTTAGGTACAACGACCGGCAAACAGGAACCCCGAAACAGTTCCCTTCGCCGATAGTATGATTATCGAGAGGATCATCAATGTTGAGATGCGCAAGCGCAAACAGTTTCCTCTCGAATGGGGGGTGGTGACCCCGACAATTCTGACGGAGAGGGCTTTATCTGGCGTGCCAACTTCGCTGCGGTGAATTGTTATGAAGGTGCCAAGGGTGCCGATGGTTTCATTCGGATCTGACAAGCATTGGGCCCTATCCGACCATCACATGCCTGAGTTTAGGTACATAAAGATCCCGTATTTCTGATCGACGGTGCGATGATTTATGCAGGAACTCGGGGAGTGTCTCGGCTTTGGGAGGTTATTCCACTTGATGAAGTCGGGAAGAGAGCTGCTCAAACGTTCGACATCCCCCTTCGACATAACACCGTTGGTGTACTCCAGTTTGCGCGACTCAGATCTCGTTCACGGGTATGTCTCACTTGTAGCTTTGCATAATGCATACATCTACGCAGGAGCATTTCAAATACTCCATTCCACTGCGGAATACTATTGACCAGGGCTGCAACTGACCTTTTTCTTCAACCCATATTATATGATAGTAGTATATGTACGTTCTACAAGTTGCTATGCTCCTATGATTAGATACATAAAAAGCTTTTACTCGTAGACAGAACAATAACATTATTTCTTCGTCTCTGCTCTACTACCAACAGACGTGCAAACGTACTCAATGCTGATGATGGTCAACTGCAGTGTTAGCCCTGCACCTTGCATCTGATGTGAATGCCCTGACCCGGACCGATTATTATCAGAACGATCTGATGTTCTCAGGCACTTCCTCGAGCTAATCCTTCGCCCAATGGGCGAACCAGATCACTATGGGATCATAGGATTCACGGTAACTCGAGCCATTGGCTGCTAATAAACTGTTCTATAAATAATGCCATGGTACATTCGTAATGGCATATAACTGGCGCTATCTTTCTGATCAGTTAGTTTGCCGGGTTTGAAGGACCTGGTTGATCGCGTTGACCGAGTATGTGCAGCAGGGACACGAAGTCAGGGGTCCCAAGACCTGTGACCTACGGGGCCCAGGGTCAGCAAACGGGGAAACTGAATAGACACAAGACCGGCAGGACGCACAGGGTCCCATCCAGTGATGGCGGAGAATCCTTCGGTGTTGCAGCCCTGGTTCGAGCCCTTCGTGATGTCGTTGATGAGGCCCACGATGTCGCGGGTGTAAAGCCAGGGGTTCAGAAAGCCAAGCGGTTTCTTGCCTTTGGAAAGTAGATAGTCATTGAGCAGAGAGATAACGCCCGCCACGATCTGTACGTTGGCGGTCAGCTGGATGCTCAAGGACGGACGACCCAGATAGGAGGGAGACACATACAGGCGTCGAGCCGCTTGTGCCGCTCACCACTTCCTCCTTGCCTTTTAAGAAGATTTTGAACCTATTAGCCTGGGCGGCCATGTCGGGGATGCCGCGGCCAGTAACGCTGCACCAAGTACAAAGTACGAATAGGGTAGATCGGGTCAAGGAAGCGAACGCACTTGTAAAGGCCTTTATACCGGCTGCCGAGGTCCCCGAGGAAGTCGGACACGGCTTTGTCCTGGTAGGGCGGTCGCTTAAAGTGGTTCGAGAAGCCGCCGCCGGAGATTTTCGCTGCCTCCTCCTCGTCGAAGCCCGTCGTTCCGCCGATGGAGGTGACATAGGGACCTGTCAAAGCGTGGCGATGTGAGCGTCCAGGACCCTCACTTGTGTACTACTCCCAATCGGAGAAAAATGCTACACATACAAGTTGCAGGGAAGACGGGGATGAACTGGACGGAGCCGTCCTCGGTCACGCAGTTCCCATGGCCGACGCCGTCGTCGCCAGTCGCGAAGAGGAGGCTGACGCCACGCGCACCGAGCTGAGCGAACAGGTCGCACACATATATTGAATGTTCCCTCGAGTTCTCGCTCTCGTCGACGAGGTATGACGTGCTGATCGTCTGAGGGATGCTCCGCTGTTTGAGGATGAATCTGAGCCAGGAGACGAAGAAGTCGTCTGAGTCTGGGTCTGTGCCCGACCGCTCATCGCCGGTGCTGTAGAAAGTGACTGGGGTCGGATACGCCATGGCCTCAGCGTACTGGATGTCGAGGTTCCCCTCGTCGGTGGGGTCGTCCTCGTCGTACCCCCCACCGCTGAGCGGTACGACGGCGAAGGTCGCGTCCTTCGCGTCGGAGTAGTATTTGGTCATGAACGCCTCGAGGTCCGCCGGGCTCGGGTAATCCGCCAAATATCCCGCAATCCCGAGCCGATTCTTTTCCGTCGCAGCGGGTATATATTCCTCCGTGGCGTACAGCCAGCGTAGGAAGTCCGGCGTGACGTAATCGATATCAAAGCGGCTCGACAGCATCGTCGCGGGCTCTCGCGATCCCGACTTTACCAGCCCCGTTGCTGTCCCGCCAGAGTGATTCCGCGGTGTCTTCCGTCGTGTGGGCGGGGAGGCAAAGGACGTCGTCGGCACCACAGTCAGCACGTGTCCGTGCAGCACCGCGGGAAGCGCATAGCCGACAGTGCGGATAATGGTCTCACCCCTCTCGACGTGCCTGTAGAGCTGGTATGACGCGCCGAGGAGAGTGTCGGCATTGGTCACGGACACGCCTTTGAGCATCAGTGTGTTGCCGCCGTGTGTCATGGAGACGGACGAGGAGGGTATGCCGTGATGTTCGAGCCAGGAATTCACGAGCTCAAGCGTGTTCGGGTGTGGCGCTACAAGCTCAGCCACCTGCTCCTTAGATAGGTGTGCACCATATCTGGATCGGAGCAGTGACACATGTGAGTACGTGCGCGAGCGGAGGAATGATGGAGGACGTGCTTTGGATGCTCGGGGCTGCTGACCTCGTAAAGCGCATCAATTAAGGCGTTCTGGCGATGGGGCTTGAGCGCAACGTAGAGGTCGATTGTGGTGCCGGAAGGCGGGCCGCCCAGGCTCTCCCAGTTCTTCGGGACGGCGTTCCAGGAGTGCTTGGTGTGCATGTCGTTCCAACGTGGTGAGAGGGGCTTCGCAAGGCCGCCAAGAGGAACAGCGGCAAGGACAGAGAGATATATACAATGGTAGCGCATGATTACAGAAAGTCACCGAGATGATGTCTACGATACAATGAGTTCGTGAGGTTGAGAAGAAGACCCGAGGTTCAGAGTGGGGACTGGAACGGTATGAGAGCTTTTATGGTGCATTTCTGCGTGGGGACCGAACTTGAAGGGCAGCAGAAGCGAGTATGACCGCGGGTTGATGCTGACTCGGAGATGTCTCGGACACGATCATTGACTGAGACGGCATTGAGCGAGGTAAAGTTCAATACTACGTGGGCTGGGTAGTCAAGGGTGTACAATTTGAGTTTATGAGTTGATTGAAACCGAGTTAAGTCCGCGTGACCCCAATTAACGCCCATTGGAGGCAACTACTGTAATCCTTGACATTCATTCCGGAATTACGACTACCGAACCATGGGTCATGTATCCTGGATGACAGAATAAATCAACTGGTACATGAAACATGGACAGGACCCACGACGAAATCCTCGAACGCTTCATAACGATGCGTCGGTTAGCCAGAGGGACAAGACCTTCCTCAGGGTAGGCATCTTGGTTTGGGACTGGTGGAACACATCTTTGCACTAGAGTCTCCTCGGGCGGGCGCATCCCAACCCGAACACAGTGGACGAGCTCCGCGGTGATGGGTATGCGATAAAATATCGGCACTGCGCCGACCATGATGACACCGGGGATTATTTGGGAATTCATCGGGTTTTGCGGTGTAGGTTATTCTGGTAGAAGGCGGCTATCGCCTCGGCGATGAGCTGGGGCTCGGGATCAGTGCGCTGGTGCCACGCTACAGATCATGTTAAGATCAGCAATATTGAAAAAGGAACAACGAACGTTACCCTCCTGGACAAGAAGATGGTTGGACTCTGACATTACACAAACATCGGGCTTCGCATTGACTACCATCCCACACATGACAAACGACAATTCTTTCCGTTGATGTATGATGCGTTCTGGCTCGTCGTATCCGAACATGCGCAGGATAAGGGCAGCAAAGTCGTCGACGAAGGACTCCTCTCCTATCATAGCATCTTTTAGATAGTGAAAGAACAGTCGATTGCTTTTCGCAAGAGGACCCTGGGGGCGCCGTTCGTTGGTAAGAATGATGCGAGAAACAGGTGGATCAGGTAGTTGTGCTGTGTTAAAGAAAGTAGCGGCGTCGATCGAGTCAACTTCGATCTTAAAACCCGACAACTCATTCGCCGTCCAATCGCCGCCAGATTTCGCTTCGCGGATAGGGTTATGTTTGCCACGTCAATGAAGGTAAGATGAACACCGGTCGTGACACTCGTGAGTCGTGACAATACACGTTGTTCCGTTCCCGGCTCTTTTGGGACTAAGTTACTCCGATTCGAATACTCTAGCCAAATCATCGCATTGTTATGTCACTACAATAACTTATCACCAATACCTTGCGCGACGCAAGGAGAGTCCTTCTCGTCTTGCGGTCGGTCATTCATCTAACTATCTCCAACACGATTCCTGTGTATCGGGTCAGCTTTGACAAGTGGAGCGGGCACAAGTACACTAGCCAGCGGCGATAGTCTCGCCCCCTCTGCGGATCAAGATACGACCCATCTCTTTATTTGTAGAGAAGGGCTCCAACGGAATGGCCATGCTTCGAGTCCCAGCGCCTGCGAACGCGGCCTGTCGCATCGTGATTTGGACCTCGGCAGAAATGCCTTTCGTCAGAACACTGGTGTGTAAAGTAAACATGTGTTACCAACGCAGCCCGGACTCCAAAACAAACCGCACGAACCGAGGGTTTCGCTTGGCGACAGCGCCGGACGTGCGCTCCAATGTGGCGTTCAGCTTTGATATCGCCGCTGGGACATCACGAGAATGATGGAAAAGCTCGATCTATCATACGTTATGACCTGTGTAACAGACAGATGCCACGGCGGGGAGGAGCTCGCTCACCGATGTTCCGGCCAGAATCGGCACTTGGATGTCAAAGACGATAATTCGCGCTGTGAAGGCCGAAGCGAGCTCGACCAGGTGGGTCTGGGGGCATAGTACGCTCCCCGTATCAAGATGGATGGGGTCGATAGCGGTCAGATATAGCGTGACACTGGATCCCGCAGCTGCCCACTGCACCCTGTCCGTCTCCGTCTCGATCGCTGTGAACACGATTTGCCCCAGTTAAAAAATAAATAAAGAGAAGAAAAGGTAGAGAAGACAACCTTTCACCACGGCAGTCTCGTCTCCAGGCAGGACACGCAAACATTCACCGACTTGTACTAGGCCGCTACAAACTCTCCCCCAGACACCTGTGGTGGAGCCTTGTCCTTTGAATACGTTGGAAATCGGAAAACGTAAGGGTGAGGTGATGTCACGCCTAGGAGGTTGCAGTCGATCTACATTCATCTTTCGGGTCAGACTTTGATGACCTGCAACCGTGAAGGACAACGACGGACCCAGTAACTCCACGAGGGTGGGACCGGAGTACCAGGTATTCAAGGCGACCGCATCTTGGCCTTCGCGACCGATCAAATTCACGCCTGACATCGCAGCGACCGGAACAAAGTGGGTCTTGGACACCTGGAAGCCAGATTGAACGAGAAACGTTTTGAGCTGATTGCAAACGTCTTCGTAGCGATCCTTCGACCAGTCGACCTACAATGCGAATGTAGATATTAACGTGCCTACCCTGCGGAAAGTAAAAAAGACAGACCATATCGAGCTTGTTTACAGCCACCACGATTTGCGTGACTCCCAGGCTGCGCACGAGCACGACGTGCTCGCGCGTCTGTCCTCCGCGATCAAAACCTGCCTCGAACTCACCCGTCGAGGCGCCTATTACGAGAAGCGCGCAGTCCGCCTGGGAGGCACCAGATATCATGTTTGGAATGAAGTCCCGATGCCCAGGGGCGTCAAGTATGGTGATGTTCCGGTGGGGCGTCGAAAGCGTCTGCACGGCGATGTCCATCGTGATACCTCTGTCTCGTTCGGAATCAGCCCTGCGTGCGCTCCGCTGAGACGTGTATGTAAACCTATTGGTGATCACCTTTCACGCTCTTCGGTGGTGCCATCAAACTGCCACGCCCAGCTGAAGCTCCCCTTGCCAATCTTGCCGCTGGCCCTCTCGTTCGCCACTTTGATCTTTTCGTCGACGCGACCAAGTTCGTAGAGCAACCTCCCCATCAGTGTCGACTTCCCGGCATCGACGTGCCCTGCGGCATAACGAAATGTAAGGCAAAAACCTGATAGATCCGACTCACCTATGACAACGAGGCTTATTCCAGCCTGGTTTTTGCTTTCCGCTTCCAGTGCCTTTGCTGCTTCTTCAAGAACTTTCTCGTGCCCAAGAGCCATCTTCGGCGGCTCCTCATAAATGGGTGCCTTGTCATCCACGCCTAAGCCTAGGGCAGTCAAATCAATGTTTCGCTGCTCAAGGGCTGCGGGACCAGAGCCCTTGCGCGTCGGCGTCGCAGTCCCACTAGTAGTCCCAGTCCTCTTGGTACTTTTTACAACTTTCGTCGGGGACTTTGGCGTGGGTGATACCGCACGACTTGCTGCCCTCGACGCGGCTTGCACCTCGGCCGCCTTCTTCTGAGCAGCCAGCTTCTGCGCTTTCTCGCGTTCTTTTGCAGCTAAATGATATTCGCACAACAATCTAGTCAGTACATGTTTGCGACAGCGACACCAACTAATCCGCAGAAGCAGAAACCCGAGAACCCGAAGTGAAAGAAGAACGCGAATGCACAGTGGAAGCAGGAAATGCAGTTAGGGTAGAAGCACCGGAGGGTGGACGTCCAAGTGAAGTGCCGTGGCGTGCCTTGGACACGATGTCGTCTGGAGAAGGGATGTCGAAAGCGAAGGGACCGAGCGGTGCGAGTGGTATGTTCTTCGCCGCAGCTGCCGAGGATTTATGCTTAGGCGAGGAGGCTTTCACGTTAGCCGTAGACTCATCCAGTGGGGGTGTTGGCTTTGTCCGACTGCGACTACGGTGCCGTTCTCGAGGCAATTTATCCCTATGCTCCTTCCAAGGCCCTTTATCTTCATCAGACGTTAGAGGAATTCCACCTAATATGATGGAAGCGAAGGTTGACGGCGACGCACGGGAACGGTTGCCCTCGGGCTTGAACATTGTATGTACTGGTACAGTGACGTAAGTCTGCTCGTCCTCGACACCATTGTTGCCTTTATTATGCGACCTTCTCGCCTTCGTCGCCAACTTGGATTGCCTCGGCTCCGGTGACGACGCGGATGAGGACACGTACCCACCAGGGGGTAAAGATGGTGGCAAAGCAGAGCGAGCGGGTGAGATTAGGTGGTTCAACGATTGATATGAAGTCGTGATAGCGGTTGTCGCAGTCGGCCCATTTGCAATAGGAGTGAGATATTCCGTATGCGTGGTGCGAAGGAGGGCCGACGGGGATGGAGATCGTGCGGGCGTCGGCTTCGACATTCCCAGACTACCCTGCTTGGACTTTGCTTGAGCCAACTTCGCGAGCTTGGAGGCCGGCCGCTCGCCCGAGGAGTTCTGTGGACTTTCCGTGGCCGAATAAAACGTAGGGGAGCCGTCCTTTGCTTCAGAGACTGGCTTCGCGGTTGACTTCGAGCTCGAGGATGACCCTTTGTTCGAGTCGTGCTGAACTTCCTTGTTATGCTTCTGTGGTGACGTCCCCATACGGTCAGCGGCTTCCTTGTTCAAAGCAACTTGGATAGCTTGACGAACCACGGAGGAGGTGGCAGAACCATCCTCCTCTTCGACAAGAGACAGCTCAGACTCGGACGAGGGACGCAGCGCAGGGTATGTGCGAACAGACGTAGTCCCAAGTGTGGTCGAGCTTAAACGAGAACTCTGAGTCACCGTGCTCGCCTTGGAGCTAGCGACCCTAGAGCTCGCAAGGGCTGACAGCTTAGACTTGGACTTCCCAGGGTAATCTGAGGGTGTCTGTGATTCTGCCACGGAGGAGCGAGGTTTGCTCGGCGGTGGGAGCTCGGGTAGCGGCTTGTCGACAGAGTTGAGGTGACTCGATGAATTGAAGACGTGCACTGGGATTACCCGCTGCGCAGAATTCGAGCTGTGCAATTTGGATGAAAGAGTACGAGCAGACTTGGACTGGTTGTCCGAGATGTCGGGGATAGTGCCAACGGGGAGGTCATGTACACTGGGAGCGCCTGGAGGGGGGGTCACAGTACGAGTGGACCCACCATCACCCGCCGAATCGTAAGCTCCGGACTCATCGCGGGACAGTCGCAAAGCCGACGGGGGAGGGGAGGGTCGTATAGTATTTGGATCAACGGGAAAGTTCGTTTGACCCAAGCGGGATTCTGTGAGCACGAGGAGAACTCATAAGGGTACAGACAGAACCGACAGATTCACAGAGCTTACCAATAACCTCCCCATACGATGATTCCGTTGCAGAGCTCAGGGCACGTGGGCTATGATGGCTGACGACGGTTCTACTTCGTGAGGATCGTCGCGTAGGGGTTGCGGTCAGCTCTGTGTTCTCGGTCCGTTCCGTGATAGTGCTTAAACGTCGCACATAAACATCTGCATCCGAAGCGGAATTATAGTCTTCGAAAGGCTGGATACTTGGTAGTTGATCATTGGGGAACGCAGTGAAGCCAGAAGCAGAGCGAGCCTCGGCCAGCTGGGCCATCCTTGCGGCGTGAATCTGACTAGCGGTCATGCCCTCAGCAACGAGATCGTCGTCGGGAAAGGCGAGACCGGCTTCTGAACAACGAAAACAGTCAACCTCGACGATGACCATGATAACGATGGGGGAAGGGGACTGAAGCAAGTAGAGATGCACCTTCTTGCAACCATCGTCACACCGTCTTAAGTAAGAGCCAGAAGGTAGGAAGGGAGAGGGTGAAGGGGAAAGAAAATATAGAACGGAGCATTCAAGGGGTGCTAAAACAAGAAACTACGGCTCACCTTTTCTCTCGCGCGCAGCGTTCTTCCTCTCCTGCTCCTCTTCGGGAAGGGTCAGTCTTTCTGCCAGAGGACGAGTACAAGACATACCCGATAACCATTCGACTGTCTTTTCGAAGTCGAAGTAGCAATCCCAGAGGGTTTCTCTGATGAAGGAATCTGTGAACCCGGATTGCTCCTCTGGACCAAGAATTGCGCGGACGTTCTCGAGCCCGGCTTCCATGTGAGCTGAAAACGAGAGGGATCTGAGCGAGCAGAAAAGCACAAAAAAGGACAGGGGTCACACCATGTTGCTCGGGCGTCATGTCATCTCCCCCGTCGGAAAGAGCGCCATCGTCGCGCTCTTCTGCGGAAAGTGAGCCCGGGGCATGCACCGGACGCAGTATGGGAAATAGTTACCATCTAGATCAAGATTCCTGACAAATCTATGTCTAGACATTATGAGAATACAGCGTTTTACAAGAGTTTTGAGAATGGTGATTAACGGGATACTGCACTCGTCTGTTCGGGCATGTGGTTGAGGGGAGGCGCAACCCCGACTGTAGATAAACCCCCTTGCGGATCCCGTGACAATTCCCCGTACGGTCATGTTCTCCTTACTCTCTCGCAACATCAACCGCGTGTCTATCCCTATTAATCTCCGTGCGCTGTCAACCACTGCGTCACGTTCATCCGACGTATGCAAACTCATCCTCGTTGGTCGTCTTGGCAAAGACCCCGAGGTCCGTACCGCCAGGAATGACAAAGAATATGTCTCGTACGCAGTGTTCTCTGCAAAACTCGCGTGACGACCTTTTGACCCCTTTGTTGCAGTTACACAGTAGCCACAACGAATTATCCACCCCCTCCTGCGGGCCCCGATGGCAGTATGCACCCTCCCAGACGCATGCCAAGTATAGCTACGCGAACTGACGCGTTTGTAATTTTTTTCCAGCTCGGCCAGAGTCCAAGACTACATGGCACAACATTCTCTCCTTCAGCCCGACCTCGAATAATTATCTTCGTAACTTACAAAAAGGCTCCCATGTTTATGTAGAAGCCAACTTTGAGCTTCGTGAGCCCGATCCCTCGGCGGACCCCTACACTCCTCAAGGTCAGCGCCAGATCTTCCTTCGTCATGGTACGTGCAGTGTGTCCCGTCTTCCCCACGCGTATCTAATGCCTCTATAGAAAATATCCGTCTGCTTCGTGGCCCAACCCACACGACCGAGGAGAGTACTGAGAGCACTGAGGAAAGTACTGGGGAAAGCTTTTAGAATTATTCCATTGTCATTCCGAAACATCCTGTCATTTGGTTTTTACAACCTATACGATCCGTACCTAATCAAGGCACCCCCTCTGATTCATGTCCCTCTTCGAAATGTGATGGGCGGTATATTTTACCCGCAGCAGAATTGGTGAGCCACTCCTGAGCGAAACGAACATTTAGATTGTGATGTCACACGCGATGGGATTACTTACAGTGCTGCCATCATTGAGGCTAGGTGAAGGCATTCGGATGGACCCCCGTGGGCCAGGTGGCGGCTTTTCGGCAGTCTCAGCCATCTTCCGCAGATAGTCCCGTACGGACGTCACGACCATCTGGGAGGAAACCGGATGTCAAGACTAGGTCAAGGAAACAACCCACACGACAAACGTGGTGGTCATCTGTGCTTGACCCGGAATAGCAGGCGACGACAGCGATGGGACAGCACAGCGCATTCTGTGAAGAGGTCAATGGTACGTATTGTCTTGACTTGTCAGAGGTCTTGCCTGGAGGTATATCGGAAACGCTATTCGTCGACGTGTCAGCTCCCCAGTGATTTGTTTTTCCGGGGCACGGAACGCATATAAGGCTTACCTCCTCCATGTATGCGAAGATCGCTCGGAAGACCCAATTGTTTGGGCGTCTTTCCCATAGCGCCCATGCCCTTCTCCACGTAAAAGCTTGAATGACCCGTCCGACGCACCACAGAAATCATTCCGTCCAAAGACGCCCAGCTATCCAAACTGACGTCGCCAACGGTATTCCCGAGGTCACCGACGGTACACGAGAACATCGTGTGTCCGACGATCGTCTGAACAGATATGACGAGTCCGCGGCCGAGGCGCTGGTGTCTCGAGGATGCGCGGAAACGCTTGCGAAGTGAGAGGCCGAGAGTGACGGCGTCGTTTGCGGAGAACGAAGGAAACCGGTAGGCGGCTTCTTCGTCCAATGCCTTCGTTGCGAGTTCCGCATCGGTAGGTGGCATGGGTCTGTGGGAGTGCCGATATACAGACATTAGAGTCCAGGAACGGAGGAGCGAAGGATAGTGGATGGTTTAGAAGGGGAGGGGGAGAGCGACAAAGCCTAAAACATAGCTATCCGTGGCAGTCGCTGGTCTCAGCAAGGAAATGTGCAGATGGCACGAGAACAGAATGTGTGGAGGAAGAGAAAACACGGGGATGAGGGGAGGTGGGCACGCACACTTCCAGGGGGGGTATGCTGCTGGCATTCTCGTGGTGTGTGTCCCTGTAACCGCTGAAGTAGCTCATGGCGAGTCCTGAAAAGCTGGGGGGGAAGCCGTCTGGAGAAACGGCACAGGCCAAAACTAGGAAAAAGAAGACAATAGATCGAAAACCTCGCCCAGACTCGACATTTCGGTAAGCACAGGCAAATCCAGTTTTTTGACGTGACGGTCGTTGTTGGTTGGTTCACACGTCTTTGCACTGGCCGAGTCGCGGATTCAAATCATGGTGTCGCATACACCACACTCGATACATCAAAAGGTGCAATTCTCTATCTGGGGTTTTATAGTGAAAAGTAGGCGCATACAATATCTATAACACAGCGAATATGTCCAGTAGGCTGTACACGTTATTGTCATGATGCTCAAACAACCATGACGATTAGTACGAATTTAGAGAGTGAGCAACCTACTGAACATAGAGGGATTAGCTGATGGCCCGGCACTATGGTAGTCAGCACAACGTGTCATCATTGAATTCGGTAGGCAGACTGTTCACGCGTTCACGATTGCCACACCATGACTGCAACGCGTGGAAAGTGCTGCACCACTACTGCCAGTGGCACAACCGTAGCCGGGCCGGGGACCGGTGAATTGAGTTTCTCCGAGTCGTTGATACGTTGATACGTTGATGGCTTGACACCAGCAAGTGTGGATTTCATGGCTCATGCGTGCATTTTACATTACTGGCTCACATCTCGGGACCCTATCGTACCAGTTCTGAGATCAAATGTCAAGACATCACAGTCACGGGTGACGGGCGAAGTTGCGCACATTTATATTGTCTATTTACTGTATTACGAGCATAAGGAGTTGTGCAGCGGGACGTTATCATTTAGAAGTAAGTGGCACTCTACCATTTAAAAAGCTTCTGAGGAACTATTTATGTGCGGCGCCGTGCTGTGCCTCGCGTTTGACCTCTGCTAGCCCTTGGGTTCTCTATGATGCTACGCTTCCTGGGGCCGTTCCATCCTTTGATGTTTGGGAAGGGGCAGAGGCCCGTGGGGTGGTCGACGCTACGGCAAATGCCACAGTTATAGGGTGCGATTTCAGTGGTACCGTTGCCTAGCATGGAGGAAGCATATACTCGGCCAGCTAGGTAGTCCCTAAGGCGGATCCATACATCTTGACGGAGGATCGGACTGCAGTTCGCGTAGACATTGAAGTGAGGGGCCAAGATATTGCCGCTTTTTTTAACGGGCAGGAACGTGACCCACATTGAGGCTATGAAGCGGGAGATGGCTTGATTCGCGTCCGCACGCTCGCCTTGCGGGAAGTCTTCGATGATTGAGTTGAGGAAGGACCCAGTCGCGTCGTCGTGCCATACCGAGTGTACTATTTGGCAGACGTCGTCAGTGTGGGTCGTGCCGAATCCTTTGATCGAGAATAGGAAGTCGGGGCAGGTTGGATAAAAAGAGGTGACGTGGAAAGTGATGTTGTTGGAGGACCAGACACTTCTTTCCAGGAGGAGCCGACGTTCATCTTCTGTAAGGTTGTATATGAGAAAGCAGGTGGGGGTGCAACCAGCTCCGATCGCCGCTTGGCTTGGTCTCGGGGGCGAAACTCCTGCGCTTTGTGATTTGGTTATCTCTATTACAGCCGAGAATATCTTGAACTTGACCCTGTCTAAGTCGCGACTGCAGGCTTCACCGTCGAATGGGTGGGCGAAGAGTTTGCCTCCGGAGCAATCCTCCCACGCATCTACTAGGTCAGGATCCATGTGTCGTAGAGGTGCGTATGGGGATGCGTCATAAATCGCGGGCATGGTGGCTTCGGTATATTTTTTGAGTGGGTCATTACGGAGGATGTTGCCCGTCGAGTGGTTGCTACGTCCGGCTGCCATTTCTAATGAGGCCCATAGAGAAGAGGTGTTTAGTTGGGGAGGAGGGGATGGAGCACGTGGGGTAGGCATCGTTCCTTCGGAGTGGGAGGAGTGAGCAGGTAGAGGGTTTGAGAACGGAGGCGGGGAGCCATCAGACTCAGAAGGGGAGTAAGGGACAATTGAGGTATTCGTGTCGGTGTTGTCAACGCGTACTGCCTCCGCTGGCACAGATATCGTTATAATGGTTAGGGTGGGTAGGACGGGTATGACGATTGTCGGGGCGTCGCCAGTGTCTCCTGTGGAGTGAAGGACTTCTGAGTGCGTAATTAGCGATGCGTAGGAGATGGTGTGTGTTCACATACTTCGTTGATTATTTCTATTCTTCCGCGTTTCTGCTGTAACGGCAGCTGGGCCGCTGGTAGCAGCTACGCGTGCGACGGTGGTTGTCTTGAGGGTGGCATCGTTGGAGACTGTGCCTGTGGACATTTTTAGGCTGTATGCTGGTGTCTGAATGGTAGTTAAGACGAGGAATAAGGCCTAATAAGGTTTGGTACATTGCTCAGCTATTTATTTCAGTTTAGCTGAACAAACGGAGAGTTTAAGACTCAGCTGTGTTTGTTCATGGTTCATGGTACGCGTGCCGGGGTATCATCAGTGTTTAGTTGCTGCGTCTCTTTCATACCGTGAAGGGCTCAGTCATGCAGCAGAGGTAGGAGTTGGTCTAGTGAGCGAAGGTGTTCGCCGTGGATTGGGTATGCAGGTGCAGAGGGGTTGCTCTGCGAGGTGTAGCCATCCAGGAGCTAGGTTATTTGTTCGACTTAGTAGTCGGGTGGTATGGTGGCCACGTCGGCAGTCATAGGCCGTCAGGTTATGTGGTGTGTGGTTTTTGTGATGTTATCAGTTTAGTTGGGGCCGATGGTATTTCGGGGGCTAAGACAGAAGCTGCCATTGCAGTCGTCTTTTCGCCCATCCTTGTCCCGGGTATGGGAACACTGTACCATGGGTGGTGGTAGCAGTTCAAGGGGCCCAGGTGGTGACTACGATGTGCGTTGGTCGTCGCCCGACGCATAGTAGTTGGACGAATCTGTAGGCACGGAATGCTATCCGGGCTACGGGCCGAACACCAGCTGCTTCATCGGACCCACCACCAACGACGACCGACTAGCTCAAGATTCACCGCTCACTGATAAAATGGACTTCTTTCACGAGTACGGAGGAGATCCTTTGAAGCCGTCTCTTTTCGAGCTCGTTGCCCAGGAGCAGCTGAGGGATCTCTTGCAACCTGCGCTCAAATATGTACTCTCGGTCAGTCTATCCGTTACCACTACACGATCTACAGGGAGCACCGACTGGGGGTTCTCCACAGGTTTTCGCCCAAAGACACCCGAGGTACCTTCTACGGATAGTCAACAAGCACGAGGAGTTTTATGCACTCATCATGCTCTACGTTGAGCGACACTATCTCCGAAAGTACAGTAAGTATTCCTCAATGTTCCCCATAGACTTGTTCACACATGTGCCGCAGATGCCTCCTTTTCGGAGAACTTTTATGGTCTCAAGCGAAGGAGAAAACCGCTTATCGAAACGGAGAGAGCGCGAGCCGCTGTGGGAGGCATACCCGTGGAAGAGAAGTTGAGGGACCGAGAGGTCTGGCGCTCACTAGTCATCCTGGTAAGGAGATCTCATGGCGTCGAGGGAAAGAAACCACTAATCCATTGACAGGTCGGGCTTCCATATCTTCGTGCCAAAGCTCAGGACTATTACGAAGACCTCGGCGGAGGGAGTGACTTGCTCGACGATGGGGCCCGTCAAGTGCAAGCGCTGACCGAAGAGGTACTGCCGGACGTAATTTTATATTCGACGTCCAGCTGAGGGGGTCTAGGGTTTCAGAGGCCGCCTAAGAAGGTTGTACAAGTGGACATATCCGCGGATAAATTTAGCCTTCGAAGGCTGGCTCATGGCATATAACGTTGCGTACGCGTTTGAGAGGACGCCATTTTATCGGCCCTGGCTGTCATGGGTCGGGGTTGATCTTCGTCGATTGGGTATTGAGGACCTGGTGAGTGTGCATGTGCGCTTGCTTTGGCCTCTGTTTACCTAAACTGACGACGCCCTTCTTCAGCGAGCGGCAGCGGCAATGGGCAATAAAGTAAAGCCCCAGGAGAAAGGCGGCGGTCTGACGTCTGTGCTGCGTCGCCTCCTTTTAACCTCACCTCGACTTCTTCTCGACTCCCTCAAACTGCTGCTCCCGACAGCTATCTTCTTCATCAAATTTCTCGAGTGGTGGTACTCCCCATCATCTCCGGCTCGAGTCCTCTCGACGTCTCCCCTTGGCCCCGCTATCCCACCTCCTCGCCTATTACCACCCCATCCAAAAGGGATACCTGTCGATCCGACGAAATTTGGGCATTGTCCGCTGTGCCAATCCACGATCTCGAACGCGACGGCGCTTCCTTCTGGATATGTGTTTTGTTACAGATGTGCGTTCAGCCACGTAGAGAAACATGGGACGTGTCCTGTGACGCTTCTACCCGTCCATACGTGGGACCTACGGAAGGTGCTCGTATGAACGTCTCGTTGTGTCGTGTAGATTTGAATGTGTCATGGGGCCGTTGCGTCGCCGCGGCCGGGTAGAAGTTAACGCACGTTCGTCCGGTATCGCTCGGAAGACTGAGGGAATCAAGACAGTTATCGATAGGCGTGGCTTCCTGCGAATATACACTCCCACCACACGTCGCACATGGACGGGTCCAATAGAGATGGTAGCTCCTCCAAACGTTGCATTGCCTTTTTCGGTGCACCTTTAGTCTACGTTGTCCATGCATTGAACTCGTTCGTCCTTGCTCCCTACTCTTTTGTTACAATTCCCATCATTCCCTTTGAGACTTTATCATGAAGGTTCGTCTCTGCTTCGCTTACATGATCTACTCCGTGACCACCTCTCCCCACTTTTCAGTTTGGGAAACAGCTGCAAGCCGAGGTCATCCCCGGCTGGTCCGAATATTATCTCGACTACAAATTTCTCAAAAAAATCATCTCGTCCCTTGCTGCTAAGCGCCCGGCCTCTGAAGCGGCCGCTCTTGCTCTCGGCATCCGTCCGGGACACACTACCTCGTCGCCGCCAGTATCCGGTGCCCATGCGGTCGACATTGCCAGTCGCATAAATGAACCTTCCCTGATCCCATCTAGCCAGGATGACGATCGTGGGCCCGACTTCCAGGCTCACAAAGCCGCCTTTTTCTTCAAGCTCGAGCGTGAGTTGGAAAAGGTACGACACCTGTCTAGTCCTTACGGTAGTTCACCGATGGACGTGCCCCTTAGATAAATGCGTTTTACCTTCGAAAGGAGGCAGAGCTCAAACTACGTCTCGAGACCCTCCTTTCGAAGCGCCGGGCGGCGGCTCTGAGGGTTCCCCCGGACAGCTTGGATGACACCACGCAGAATTATGTAGAATGGAAGGCCGTCGAGGAGGGCTTCCATCTCCTCGAGCGAGATCTTTCTAAACTCCAGGTGCTCAGCTTGACACTAGGCGCCGACTGCATCGATACTTACCTGGATGCTAGCACTTTGTGGAGATCAACGCGACTGGCTTTCGAAAGATCCTGAAGAAGTGGGACAAACGCTCAAAGTCGACCACGAAAGAATTATATCTCGCCCGCCAAGTAGACATCCAACCGGTATTCGATCGCCAGGTGTGTGCACAGTGCGCGCGTACCGGTCGTTCACACTCATACCTGATGCCCTCTAGCTCATCTCCGAGCTGTCGGATACAGTCGCGGCATGTCTGGTGGACATCACGGACGTGTCATCAGGGCTCGAACTCGAGGGAGGAGCCGTCAGCGACCTCATCCTCAATCGACAGATCAGCAACGAGGGAAGTACACAAATGGGACTATTCCGTGACTTAGAGAGCAACTTACGGAAGGCCGTGCTTGGTGAGGACCAGGCCTCGGTTAGAAGCTTGGTCGTCTATTCGGATACGCTTGGTCAGCAGCACTGGGGGAAAGGGAACATCACTCGCATCCTTTGGAGGGCGGTCATCGATGCTCCGCCGCCACTTGCAGACCTCATACTCGCCACCTCCACAGCCTTTGACTACCAGTTCGTCGACGACATCAACGGCAGGACGTGCCTACACGAAGCCGCCGTCGCTGGCGCCTTGCGCCTTGTTGATCTGTGCCTTTCCCATGACGTTAAACCAGATGTCGTCGACGTCTACGGTCGGTCAGCCTTCCACTATGCGGCGATGCATGGCCATGTAGATGTATGCAGGCGACTCCTTCAGGTTAAGGTCTCGCCCTACGTTCGCGACATGGAGAGCTACAGCCCTCTTGTTTACGCAACCCTCAAGGGCTCCGTCGATTGCGTTCGGGTATTACTCGAAGAAGGTGGGGTCCCCGCGCAGCCCACTCCGCCCGATGGTGACCTTTTACCCCTCGCGCTGGCGAGTCTTGCGGGCCATCTGGACGTGGTGCTACTTCTGCTTGAACATGGTGCATTAAGCCTGCCGAATAGCAATGGAGAATACCCCATTCACTTTGCAGCGCGGCAGGGGCACGCAGACGTATGTCGGCTCCTCGTACGTTACGATGGATGGGATGTGCCGGACAAATATAACGAATGGACCCCCATTTTCCACGCCGCCCGGTTTGGGCACGAGGCTTGCGTTAGGGTGCTGTTGGAAGCTGGCAGTCGAACCGACGTTACTGACGAACACGGGAACAATGCCCTACACTACGCCGCCTGGTATGGACACCAAGCATGCGTATCCCTCCTCCTCGAATCGGTACGGCCTAGAATCATCAGACTCGACCCGGCACGCAGCCCGTCAGAACGTTCCACGGGATCCACGGCGCTTCGGGCGATAGAGTCGGAGATTGATCACATTCCATCATTATCGCTTCCCCCACCCATGATGCCCCATCGCGTCTATGGCCACAACTATTTAGACAAACAATGCTTGATTCAGGTCACTATCGGAAACACGGCTTCAAGATTCAGCAACTCAGCTACCCCTGCGCACCAATCCGCCTCCTCCGTTCGTTTGCACCCACGGTTCATGAACTCAGCGTCTGTAGAAGATGCCAGCAGGCTGTCATCACCACTTCTCAAGCTCGTCATGACATCGTCACCCTCCGCTGCGTCCGCACCCCACACCATTCCCCTTTCGTTGTCCGATGAGGTTCACGTCCTGACGTTGCAGACGCCCACTTTGGATCAGCTTTCGTTGGAATTTTCTCTGTACCCAAATTTCGGAACAAAGACAATTGGCCGCGCCGTAGCACTTCCGTCGATGCTCGCTAGCGCGCATCTTACGAGAGTCTTCACGCTACCCATATTAGACCACCGACTGCATGTTATCGGAGAAGTAAGGACCATCGTGGTTATCCCCGTTCCCATCTGTCTCTGACTTCCTTACCCCACAGGTTTCTTTTGAAATTAACATCATCACTCCATTTGAGGGGGTGACGCTCGAGATCGGAGGGGCAGTCGAGACGTATTGGAAATCCCTTGCGGTGCCCCATACAGCGCCTGCCGCCGCAAAGGCGGCTACACCCCGGTTATCGCGTGCCCGGCAGTTAGGTTCTGCGCAGCTCTCCCCCACCGGATCTCCGATTACTGTATCACCACACGCGCAACCCATCACGATTTCGTCCATCACGGGCAGTTACGTTTACCTCACGGTCCAGGTCACGCAAGATTTGCAGCCCGTAGTGTTCGGGGAATGGAGTTTACCCCAGCAGGACTTTGACCTCTGGGTCGCAGACGTCACCCTCGCCCAGTTTGAAGCCCTGGCACGGAGGAAGGGCAGAGAATTACGTGCGGGCAGCGGCAGCGCCAGCAATACCAACAACAGCGGCGGCGTGACGCCATCGACGCTATCAGAATGGCATAGCCTTATCCGCAGATCGATGGTCTCCCTTGAAAATCTCCTCAAAGTATGTCCTACACATCTTTTTTGCGTTTTGTCGTTCGGGGCCAATCACGCTAACTGATATATTATCACCTGGGGGGATGATTTCATAAAACACAAACAACAATAACAAAAAAAAAAAAAAAACAAATCAAATCGTCCCGCCCCCAAAGAAACTTGATCCTTTTTTCCCCCACCCCCCCCCCCTCCCTTTTTTCCCCCCTCCTTTTTTCACATCTCTTCTCCCTATTTGTACGTTC
>Ga0137385_10001153_pt1 | contig 21968 bp, 20 predicted proteins | sample SagtaG_FD_104921 | JGI IMG/M metagenome (GOLD analysis project Ga0137385, IMG submission 104921) | Vadose zone soil microbial communities from Sagehorn Ranch, Mendocino, California, USA - Sage2_R_80_16 metaG | ecosystem: Environmental > Terrestrial > Soil > Vadose zone | place: USA: California... | reverse complement strand
GTTGGGGGGAGGGACTCGGAATGAATGAAGCTTCGTCGGGCGGAACGTGAAAACGATTCCCACGATCGGGCCAATCAACAAACAACGCGACTTGTGAAGATCTCTATACCAACTTCCAACGCCCAGCTTGGCTTTGTCGCTCAGCTGTACTCTGAAATCACAATGTCAAAATTTATTAGTGCTCTTATGAATTTACACTTGTGTTTGAGTAAAAAAACCAGGCTCTGAAACTTGCTCTGAAATGCCTTAACTTGATTGAGGTGATTAGTGGTCGCTTAGAATTGGCTGACGGCTTAGTGACATAATAACTGAATTTAAGCGACGAATAAGCTGGGTTAAACTTTTGTAGTTTTGCTGATGTAGCACAGACCATCCATGGAGGGGGTATGGGTTATGAGGGGTTCGACTGTAGTGCAACGTGGACCGATCATCGCTACCTTTTCGCCCTCTGAATGGGCACACTACCTGCTGCACACCGACTCAGCTACGGTTCCTCCATGCCAACATTAATGTCCGTAATGTCTATTACCCATTCGTAATTGACGTCGCACTGGCATTATCCACCAATCGTTCCACAACTGACTATTGCCTTGCAAGTTCTTTCCTTTTCCAACCCTCATTGCGATGACGAGCCCAACCTGGCCTTATACGTCCAGCACTTCTGTGCAGCATTTCTGGCCCTAATTCATACTGTATGACAATGGCGATAAACGCAACGACTGTCGATAAGAGGAATATCAACTTTTGGTTTGGACGCGTATACTGCCCAGAAATATCCAAAGGGCTTGAAAATGAAAAGTAGCTCCGGGGGGGCGCGGCTTGAGCACCATCAGCATCGGAAACGTCGCCTTCCAAGTGTTGGCGCGCCGCCTGATGCAGCCCGGGTTTGGTACCAGCGACATTGGGAACAGAACCATCGTCCGAGGGACGACCCGCCACGACGTCGTCCATCTGTAGGCCCTCCATATGATGCGGCCCGGATTCAGTACGGGAACCATCGCCGACGATGTCCAAATCCTCCTGTTGGAGTACGATCTCGGGACTAGGTGTATTGGGATTGGGAATGTCGTTCGATTGCCGGCCCACCGCCCAGTGCAATGGATTAGTCGTGTCAGAAATGGGGACATCGTCTGGCATGATCTCGTGACTAGCTGTATTGGGATTGGGAATGTCGTTCGATAGCCGGTCCACTGCCGGCTGTAGCACATGTTCAGGCTCGGTTGCGTCAAGAATGGGGACATCGTCCACATGGTTATGACTTAGAACCTCATCATTAATTGCATTAGTATCGACTTCCAAACGTGGTCTCACGGCTTGGCACTCCACCATTTGCTCTCTCGGCGTGAGGGATATATCTAAGACGTCCATTCATTTTCCAATCAAGTACACTGAGACTCGAGAAAGCTGCTTACCAATATGGTGTAACTCGCAGTGAGATTTCTTAGACTCGCGTTCTTTCTTAAGTTGCACGCAAAGACGATTAGCATCCACGACCGCTTGTTCCAATGTGTGGATCTTGAGGTGAAGCTCTGCCAACTTTGATCCATAACCTTTTTCTGCTTCCAGACGCGTATCCTATTCTAGCTGTCATTAGCTGTTAGAACTGAGAAGTTGCAGCGCCGCACCAATAAGAAATTTTGCCGTGGTAGGTCTTTGCGTCGAGAACCCTGGATCACCTCTTGTGCAAAGGACTTCCTATTCGGCAAAGTTGTGTCTGCACAGCCTGGATTCCTTAATAAAATTCAAGAGACCGAGAATGCTGAACCCACTGCAACTATTGCATGATGTCTCGTAGTGGGATGATCCTTCCCTCATCTTACCCTTTGATCGTAGCTCCCGCTCTCGCCCAGTCAGTTCTGAGGTCAAGTCAAGCACTTCTTGCTCTTTCGCCGAGAGCCTCTCCCTTAGCGCCTTGGCTTCCGTGTTGTACGCCATCACCACAACTCGGTTCTTTTCGGCCTTATCCAAATCTTTTTTGCATGTTTCAAGCTGAAGGCTTATTTCCTCGACCAAGGAGTGCGTTTCCGAGTGTCGTTCCTTTTCATACCGTAGTTTCTGCGGTGAGTTGTCGGCCATTAGCGGCGCTAAGACATGAGTGCTCAACAAAGTGACGTACTCTTCTGAGGGCACAACATTCAGAGTCGCCCTCCATATAGCAAGCTTCTAAAAGCTGCGGCCTGAGGTCCTTGACAATTTTGAGGCCTGTACATTGAGAGTAAGGTATCATACACTGGGAACAAGGACATGGAAGGGTGAGGGTTGGCTGACACTGAGAGCAATCCATCAGAGCCTCCTCAACATCCGAAATAGTCGATTCTGGGTCACGGAAAAGAGTCAGAAGACCCTGCATTATGGTGAAGATCAAGTAACGGGCCGAACCTATCACATAGCACCCATCAGAGTCCTTTTTGACCTTGTCTCGTGAAGTCCCATACGAGATACTGGGGTTATTGTGACTTGAAAGATTAGAAAGACAATTCATCGCCAAGTCGGATACAGAAAAGTAAAACCAAGCGTGCGCAAAGCGATGGCAAGAAGAGTAGACGCTTGCGTGGCACTCTCAAAGGACGCGACTGGTGTAATCACGTGACAATCTGAGCAGCTAGAGGTGAGACCCAAATACCCAGGCTGTGACGGTTCCAATTGAAAATCGATAGATGGCTGCGACAACCGCGGGAGAGAGATTGGACGAAGGTTGAGAGACGAAGCCATGTGCCAGGAATACGGGGACCACGTGCACCGACGGGTTGACATGTTGTGGAAAGTCTGGCGTGCCAGCCAAGGGGCAAGCATCGATTTGATACTTTCTGTCTGAAAGCGCCTTAGTTATAATAAAAAAAACCCCGTATATTGTTCACCTATCGATGAAAAAATTGGTCGACGAGGCTGTGCAGTATAAGTGCAACAATCGTCTCACTAGAGCGACCCACGGAGAGCTTCTGTAAGCCATCCGACTGCCAAGGAGATGGATAAATAATACGAACGGAAAGCCAGTCCCTCGTCCTGCAATCAATGTTCACCCGGGTCGCCAATATCTAGCGCTTCTATCATAAACGGGCAAAGGACTGGCCACATGGTTCACTGTCCGCTTGGGGGCTTGTTGCATGCTTTGAGGACTAAGAGGACATGTATGACGGGTAAGGCATGATTGTGAAGACATAGTTTAGGGCCAAGCATTTTTACCATATCCATACCGCCTTCCTCCCAAGCCGCACAATGACAACAAAAGCGGAATGTCATTCACCATCAAGCCGCATTGTATTAGCCATTTAGCCGAAGACCAAAGCGGCCACCACGTCATACGACGCTCTACCCATCAGGCAAACATACCGAATCAGAAACCATCAACACATGCACCTGTACGCACCACATCCTACCACTTAGCGGCGCAACGAAAAGGAAAGCGGAGAGATATTTACTGGTAAGCGTGAGTAAGTCGCCCAGTATATCATGCCCGTTCAAACCCGGCGACTTTGCGGACAAGCTATCCCATGCGCGCTACGGTAAACTGATCTCAGTGAGTGCACGGGAAGAGGGCATCATGCGTCAGAAGAAAGGATCGATTGTCATGGCTGTCACGCTCACGATGACCCACCGTTATAGCTAAGGGCCTGGCCGTCCCAGGCTCGGAGAGGAGCAGTAAGTTTGGAGACCACAGACACATACCTGCCCCAAGCATCCTAAAGACGAGGGCTTGCCAGGTGACTGGAGAGAAGATAGAGCATTAACTGTATATGGAAGCGCAAGCCTTCAGACAGTGGCCGGTAACCTGAGAAGTTAGAATGTTAGCTGTACATGGAAATGCCGCGGCGGCACTCACATCGAAGCCGACAGAAAGAGAGCTAGACTCGTGAACGGTGCAAGACATGCCCGCGAGTGCTCAGAACGGACGTAAGTTAGAGGCGAACGCAAGGAAGGTGACAAATGGCTTTCGAGTGCTCAGCATGGCATTACGACCCGTGGAGGGGGGGAGCAGCGAACACCTCAACTCAGGCAACCAGACGGCCAGGCATAGCTGCTCGTGTCGTGTGAGGGCGGCGTGCGGACAGGATGAGAGACTCTGGACAAGCGGCTATGTCTGTTGATACCAGCAGAATCAGTGCAGAATCAGAAACGTGGGACAGTTTTTTGACACTCCGACTGGTAACCGCGCCACATTACAGTAACAGACAGACGAACCGAGTTTCCCAGTCAAGCAAAGTTAGCCGCGCCTAGCTGAAGCTCGAAGCGGCTAACCTCACTGTTTATGTTATTCTCAGCTAGTAGCTTAGATGGCTCAATCCTATAATCTACGCCATCCACGCCATCCTACCACCTAGCGACGTGACGAAACAAGGACCATCTACTGCAAGATCTACTGCCAAGCTAGAGTTAGCCGCTTTGGTTAGCCACCCAGTACGGTATGCCGCCATGCCGTCAATCCGTCCAAAAGTGGACCGGCTATCCGGTAACCAATTCCGGTCATAACTTCTGTGTATGCGGTGTATGCAGCCCTGAGGCCCGCACCTTGCCAGTGATAGGCCTCATTGACTGTGCGTCATCCATGGGAGGTTGGGAACTAGCAATAAAGGTCCAAAGGCTGTTTTCGCCACCCGTGTTGTATGAAGTATATATATATGGTGAACACTGATCTCAGTAGATGCGTGGAAAGTCACCGTCAAAAGGGAACGTGCCTATTAGGCCGGTGACCGTTTGCTCTATGAGGTGCCGGCTGCACTTAGGACGCTCGATAGAGCATCGAGGGTCCTCCAGTCGCTACGCGACCCCCTCAAAAATCTTTTCATTCAAACGACTGGTTACGAGTCTACGTGCCTATAAGCATGCGTTAATGGCGGTTTACGGATAGCTTGGGTTGACCTAATTCTCAAGGCCCATGCAACATTGATTCCTACATATTCACCGCAAAACACCGAAAGCCGAGCTGGGACAAACAAACTGCTTTGGTGCCGCGTGGGCTATTTCCTTTGAAGCCACGCACTACTATATTAATCACATTTCTTCTTTATCTGCCCTTTCAAGTACGTATATATATAAGCTGCAACCCTAATGGCGAATTCTCATCTTCACAAAAGTACATCATCATGCCCAGTGGTTTTGGCGACCTCCTGCGCAACTCCAAATGGCTGCTGGGGCGATTGTACGTCGTTCCTATCCCAATAGTTACTCTCATGCACTAATTGGTACTCGTAGTGCCTTTAGCATTTTGCTATCCCTTGCTACAACATTCATGTTCCACTCGTGAGCGCGTCGTCCATCATCCGGTGTACATTCAGGGGAAAACTGACCTTCATAGCTTCACCGGCTATACATCAAGTGGCAGCAATGTCATTCACAACCACGCTACGCTGATCTTAGTTGTGGCACCAGCGGATGCTGGCCCGCGGCTTGGTGAAAGTGGCATAGCCTGGCTCGTGCGCAGGGTAGTGAGGCTTTTGCCTGGCAGGTGGTTTAATTGAGGTGGCGGGCATAGAGTGGCGGCTTCAACGCCCAGAGAGGGGGGCAGTGCGGTGGAAGCTGGGAGCTCAGGATCGGGTTCATCGTCTGCAGGTAATAGGTCGGTGCCTGGTACGGATTACGTAACACATAGTACTTGGGCGGGCCTAATTTCCCATCCTGCCACGCACCATGCACACATAGTCGGGGCACGCACGCACACTCAGTGGGAGCACGCACTTCTCAATATCCTGCAGCTATGGCATGTTCGATCCAGCAATTTGTGCACCAGGTCCAAAATTGTCATCTGATGCGCTGTCCCTGTTTCCAGTAAGCACGAGGATGACAGTCATGCACGGGTACCATGCCGGGGATCGTTCCGCATCGCGTGTGTGGGCAAGAGTCGATGGTGGAGTCGACGAAGTGAGGAACGAGTCTGCAAGATCGACTCGTGCATGCGCAGTTTCGATGCCGGCGTTGTGAGGAGTGATAGATAGATGGGTCAGCGCCTCAGATGGGTCGCGAAGTTGGGAGAATGCAGGCAAATTAGGCACACGAGAGGGTCGTAAGAATGGCTAGGAGTGGGAAGTGTGTTGAATGATACCGGAGGAATTAATCGTTCCGGTGTGGGACTTCCAAGGCACAGTGAAAACCTCATTGACATTTCGCCGAACCCCGAACGGAATCCGTCGGTCCGGTTCGGGTCAAACAGCCAAACCCGAACCCTAAACCAGCGTTCGGTTCAGGTGGGTTCGGGTTCAGACCGCGGATCGGGAACCGAACATCCCCATCACTATATGTCAAAAACGCGAGAGTGAGGCCGTATACATGAGAAGCACCAGTAAGTGCGAGACATTAGAGAACGGAGAGATTATAAAATAAGGCACGAGCTAGGAATAGAGTGTGTGAAAGGAAGCAAAGGAGTTGGTTGCATCGCCGCTGTAAGTGCTGCATTACAGTTAGACAGTACAGTCAGACAGACCCGCAAAAGGTGAGTCAACGTACTTAGTGCGCCGTTTTCGTGCGTTCGATTGCAGAAAAAAAAACGACTATCTACGGTATCCACATCGGAAACTGTCTTGCAGCACTAAAAACTGCACTATCTCCACTTCAAGTACGATTCCCGCAAATGTCACGCTCGGCCGACCGCCTGGAACACCAATTTAAGCAGAAGCGCAACAACACAAGCTGTGATCGACCAGGCCGCGACAGCAGTAGGCTGCAACTCATCAGCATGTCTCTGGTGCAAACTCGTAATAATTCCGTACTTTGGTAAAGGGTTGGTGGTCACGTTTGCGAAAACGGTGCATTGCTTCTGGGATATGAGTTATGGATGCAGGCAATCCGAATACGGAAATGCCTACCATCGGGTGTCACGTGCCAGACCCTGACTTCATTACGGGATGCTGTAGCGAGAAGTACAATACCGGTTGTCTCTGCTGCGTGAACCTGCAGGAAGGGGGTGGGAACTGATGGGGAAGTGGGGAAGTAGTTGTGAAACGCACTGCAATGGCGTGTAGAGTTACACCCGCTTTAAGTAGATGAGAGTCAAGCAGGTAAACATAGATGACATGGACTCACGAAGATGCTGGATCGACTGTAGCCGATCCCCTACCTTCACGTCCCAGAGAGTTACAGTCCCGTCCATGGTCGCACCGCAAAAAGCGAACCCCCTTGGTAGAAACGTGCTAGGGTACTTATCACCATCAAGCACAGCTAGGGGTAAGTCATGCGCAAATGTGTGGAGGACGATGCCAGAGTCTAAGCTGTACAGATCGTATCCGCCACGCTTGGTAGTAGATATCTGAAGTCCATTTGGGGAAAGAGAGCTCCCGAGCCTGATGGTGAGATGGGTCAGCGCGTGATCGTGTCACCGTCACGTCTTCAGTGGTCACGCACAGGGGAGATGGCATGTTAATTGACTGGATGACAGACATCTTCACCACGTCCCACAATCTAGGTTATCTTCAGTTTTCAGTTGGCATAATGTGTCACATGTATTACACACTGAATTCCATGATGACGATATGTTGTGATTAGCCTTATGTCGCTGGCACTTGCACTGGCATTACCACGCCAGTGTAGCCCAGTCAAAATAATTTCTGCGTTGCAATTGTCTGCAGATGCTTTAGGGACACCTAAGAGTCCGTGCCCTCTCCACTCATCTGATGTCAAAGCAGGTGAATAAAGCACAGAGAGAAATAGGCAGGGGCATACGACGCTTGTCCCCCTTCCAGATCCGGATGTCCGCCCCGTGACCTGTCGCAAGATAAATGGCGGAGGCATCAGCAGCCATGAATTCGACGGTGTGAAGTTTAGCCCGAAAGCAACAGAGGTTCATGGTATCCTTTGGTATGGAATGCGTGAGTAGTATCCCAACCTAGGATGTAGGTGGTTACTCACTCCTGGACGAATAATAATGTTGATCAAAATACCACTGTGGCATGCACATACTAACGTTTGTTCAGCACCGGGAAGCCATATTAACGATTTGATGGGGCTTGGAGCAATGATCGAATAATGGAGCTGGCCATCGGCCAAGGGAAAAATCTGTAACTTTCGGTCAAGTCCTCCAATCGCGATGTAGTCGCCCTTAGTACTGAATGCCAGACAGGTAATTGCGTCTTCGCGTGTGGAGGACGACAATAGGTATTTTCCTCGAAATTGGAGAGCCATGAACAGGAAGTATGTCAGATATTGAAGTGCTGACGAGACCTAGGAAATACGGTCTAACAACAAAGAGCGCAGCTCCGATCGCGAGTCTGAGTCGAGGCTACACCCCAAACCGGCATTGTCGCGCGGCGGCCACATGGCCGTCGTATCCGACCATTCCGGAAACCATTGTGCACATGGAAAACGTGCACCTTGCGCGCGAGAGAAGAACAGAGCTTTATATCAATTCATCTACACGAACGGACTTCTTCAGAGGCCAAGAAACGCCATATATGTGTCTATAACCGAGTGAGCAGGCACGTATAACTCTCACTCCTCGTCAACGTCCATCCTAGTACTAGTACCATTCTTTGGCACTCGTCGTCTACGCTTCCCGGTCATCACATCATGGGACTTCGGGACAGATTTTCGAGGTCCCCCTTCTGGTAACGGGGGCGTTTGCGGGTCTGACGCGTCCTTGTACCTGAGCGCGAGGCTAAAGCAAGTCAAATATGAGAATACCTCCGCAACTCTGAGGTTTTGTCACACCTTAATGCCCGGGAAGGTAAAGTGAGCTCAATCGGTTTCCTTCTGTGGAGTTTTCGGCGCTCATATTTGTCAAGCGTCTTGATCCACTCGGGCCGGTAAAAGTTGCGGGGTAGGTTGGGGACAGGGTCTCTCTTCTCCACCCTGTTGGAGTCGATTCGGACGTGAGGGAACTTACCGGGTCTAGGCCGCCCGTCTCGCGTCCAGTGGGATACAAGAGCCAGTGCATCCAGGACTCTCAACACGTCTGTAACTTCATCCGATCTCCAGTTAAGTTTGCGCACCACATAGCGTCGATGTCCACCAGAGTGATCTGACTCGTCCCCACTCATTCCATCTACGCCCAGCTTGTTCAGGTAAGGGGCAATGTCTTGTAGATCTTGGTATCCATCAAGAACTTCACCTCGCCGCCGCGCGATCTATATCATAACTGTTAACACAGAAGTCGGTACTTTATGTGGAGCTTACTGACCCCTTGTCTACGCGTTCGGCGGGCACTTGTTGAACAGCGCTCGATATCCGCCTGCGTCTTGGCGGGGCCAGTTTGGATGCGTTCGTACTGGTTCTTGAGTGTACACAAGTGGGTCTTGAAGCAAGCCGCCAAGTCTTCATGCTTGAACTGACTGTTTTTGTTCTTTTTGAGGTATGCCTTAGAGAAGACGTCGGCGGCGCGATGATTCCACTGGCATGCAAGCGACCCGGTCAACTGGACACGGAAGTTCTTCCTGGTAGGGCCTTTACGCTTTCGATCTTCGAACCGTGCAATATCCGTTTTAGATGGGAGACAGAAAGGCGATTGCTTGTTTTTCCTTTTTAGCAATGTCATCGCAAATTTACGAACTTCCGTCTGTCCGCACACACACACTACATTAGTACGTTTGGTCTAGAATGATGGACTGGCAACGGACCTTCGTCTCCAGACTGCTATGGCTCTGATGTCGTGGAAGTAGCGATCGCGACTTGCGACCGTCGCCGGTGCGTGTTTTTCGGCTTGCAGTAGAAGGGCCACGTTCTAGCCTGGCCCCATGAAGCATCTGCTTCAAAATAATCTGAACGTCGCTCTTCGTACAAGGTGAATTCTTGAAAAAAAAAAGTCAGGCTCTACAGTTACATACGTGGGTCAATGTGCGCACCTGGGGCTGCTTCTGAATATACATTATGTCTTTGACCTTATGGGTTATTAGTCGTGGAGGCCAAAGCAATAACAGATCACGAACCAGAGAGGCAACTCGTTTCTTGCGTCGTTTCTTGCGATCAGTTGCCTCCAGAGAAGAGGGAGAATCGTCGTCCCCGGCATCGCCACCCTTGCTGTTGCTGACCTTACGGGTTATTAGTCGTGGAGGCCAAAGCAATAACAGATCACGAACTGGAGAGGCAACTCGTTTCTTGCGTCGTTTCTTGCGATCAGTTGCCTCCAGAGAAGAGGGAGGATCGTCGTCCCCGGCATCACCATCCTCGCTGGCCGACCCCACATCGCCATTCTCCAGCTCCACATCGCCATCCTCCGACTCCACATCGCCGTCCTCCGACCCCACATCGCCATCCTCCGACCCCACATCGCCATCCTCCGACCCCACATCGCCGTCCTCCGACCCCACATCACCCTCCGACGCCACATCGCTGTCCTCCGACTCCACATCACCATCCTCGCTGTTGCCATCAGTGTCCTCGCTGTTGCTGACTCCCAAATCAAAGTCCTCGCTGTCACTGGTCCCCGTATCGTTGTCTTTAGCACCGCTATCGTCCACATCGCCGTACCCCATGTCAATGTCGCTGTCACCAGAGCCGCCTCCTGTGTTGTTGTCACCCGCATGGCTATCACCCGCAATACAGTCATCTCCTTGACTATCGGGATCATCCATCTCTCCATCGGGACCTTCTTCTGCCCAGATGCCGCTATCAGTGGAGTCGGCTGCGACCGGCCTCTCATCTTCGCTGGGGAGAGACAAATATCTGTCTTCAGTGGTGACGGAACCATCTGTGTTAAAGATCTGCGTCCGGGAATATGAGCATCGATTTGCGTTACCTCAACAAGAGTGGCACATACCTGATCAGCTGCAATTCCTACTGCAGTAAGCCCGTATTGTGTAGGAAGGACAATTGGCACTGGCGATGGGGCGTCAGAAACCAGGATAGGCACCTCAGATCCGCCGGTGAGAGACAAGTTCAAGTCGGCAGTGGAGGGATTACCCTCAGCCTGCATTAACGAAGAACGAGGTCGTGCCAATGTTTCGTCCAACAGCAGTGCCACGTACCGAACCATCACGCGATTCTGCCACCGATTCGACGGGTGTCGAGTCATCTGGAGAAGAAAGTTCATTCGAAGGCAACAAAGCTTGTTCGACGAGTTCGGCGTCATCCTGAGGAAATTACGGATCGGTACATGTCAAACATCGAAAATAATCCTTTGACATGCCTCGGAGTTACTTAGAGATGTGCTGTCTTCCATAGGCGTGTCAACTGCACCAATGGCACGCCGCTGTTCGACGCTGATACCGATGGGTAGTCCGGTGAGCCTCGAGCGTTTTTTTACCCTTTTGACTTGTTCCTTTTTTGGACCACGAGCTCGAGCAGCTGGCGGCTTCTTTGGTGGCTTGTCTGTAGGAACTAGCTTGACAGTGCTAGAGGACGATTCCGAACTCGAAGAATTCCGCCTGCGTTTCAGTATCCGTGAAGGGTCAAGAACAGGAGGTGACGCAGCGATTTGCTGAGCCAAAGAGGACGGGGAAGGAGTCATGAAGACAAACTAAGGGTAGCAGCACGATTTGTTTTAACATGGGCACGGATGCTGCAGTAGTGCACATCCTAGACAATGCAAAGTATCACAGGACGCCGGGAGATATGAGCAACAGTAAGCATCAAAGACAGAGGAGGCGCCATGAGGCCAAGGTTCATGAAAGGACAAAGAAACTTGGAGCCGCCATGCCGTGATCCGTGGTGTGCCATCGATCAATTATCGCGGATTGTTGCACTTCCTAGGACCCGGGCGCTGAGATGTACGAGTCAGTGAGAAGGTCGAAACTAGATATGACCTCGAGCTTGACGTGCCGGTATGCTATGCCACCACGGTCGGGCGAGACTTATTGGCGCTACTAGGAACTTATAGCAACTGGCATGAGGTGATATGGGCGGCAGATGCCAATACGGGCGCTATTCCCCTTTGTTACGCTTGTACAGAAAAGAAGGGTCACTTGAAATTTGGAATGCATTCGAAGCGAGAGTCGCCACAGTGCACTGGAAGGGGCGGTAGCCGCCCTAGTTTCGCCGACCACGAGCCAAGAGCTGCGGAACTGTCTCAGTCAACCACACATGGCACACAGGGAAAAAGATGCACGATTTCACCCCGAAAGTAAGCGATTGGTAGATCCGTACGATAGCGTATGTACTCTAAAGTGGGCGGCGCTGAAAAGTGGTAGCGACATTGGATTGTTAATCAGATCGACAATTCAAAGCCCGTTCTTTGTTGTTTTGGTGCCCCTTGATCTGTAGCTCGAGGCACAGAACCCCATTCTTGAATGGCTCGAAGAGTGCGGATAATGGACGAGAAGGGATGGGGTAGCAATGAGTGGAGAGGTGACGTGGCGGGTCGTGGGAATGTGGGAAGAAATGAGCCACAGTTTGTTCACTGGACCGGGCCGACTTTCTGCTGTTTTCTGATCATTACAGTAAGTGCTGTATTCCTGGACGCGGAAGCTCGGTCCGCTATTCAACTAGTCTGTCTAGTGTCTGTCTGCCCCACTGCATCCACGCAGGAATGATACACCGCGTTTTATCCTCAAACGTGTATCGAAAATCTGCAAGGAAGAAATGTATGAACATATACTAGATCTGCTTTAAAACCTACACAATTGACTCATAAAGACATGTTCCGCTTGCATAGCATTCTACCGAATGACCCCTCCCGCCAGCAATCAGCCTTGCTTGCGCCTTTTAGCCGTGTTCGTGTCCCAGTAAAGGGTGCCCGTACCTTTGAATGTTACATTTTCGTCGTCATGATAACCCCCGAGTTCAGGGGCTGTGGTGTAGGGATTCACCTCTTTATGACGGCGATATACGGTTGCCCCAAGGAGCCAGGCCGGTTTTCCGTGCCTAAACACGAGGTGCCGACCCTTGAGCACTCCCGGACCTGGACATACGTAACCATCGTCAACGGGTTTCCAACCGAAGCCACTCGACGACCCCAGCGGCTTCCATGCCCATAGTTGTGTGGCATCTTTGGGGGATTGGGCTGTACCAGCCGGACAATATGTATGGACAAAGATGTCAAAAGGTTGGAACTCTTCTAGTACTTGGAGTCTGTCCACGCCGTTGATATCCGAAGGATTGTTCAAGGGCGAATGTTTCCCCCGGTAATAAAACCACCGGTACTTCGTTGGTGTTTTGCGGATGGCCCCACTATGAACACTGATACCAAAATCCTACCTCACACTCTATCAGGTTGTGTGTAACACATTAGGTGTGCACTTACGGACAGAATATTTGTTCGATCCGCCTCAATATCGATGGTAGTAGTATCGGGTGAGTCGGTGTGCGCGCCTAACACGTGGGCATCACTCGTCGTTACTACCGAGTCTGCCCCTTCGTCCGTAACGACCAAAGAGGGGCCGGGATCGAAGTGCCCGTCTGACGGCGGCGTGTCAGGTATGTCGGGTATCGTGAAGGAGACAGGTAGGCGACTCCCTCTGAGGTCGACCTGAAATTGATATTTGCCAGATATTTGAGGTGTCGTCATTAGAGGTCAGTTGCAAATCTTCACGATGCGTGATGCCTCTGCCACCTTACTCTTACTAATGGCCAACTTGAACCCCGAAATTTTCGTTTCCGCTAGTCGGCGCCGAGATTCGACAGCCACAATGATACCTCAGTCCACATATCGGGCGTCACGCGTCACGCGTCACACGTCATGCATCATGCATCATGTGTCAGGGAAGCACGCCATATACTATCACGGACAGACTTCTGGACTTCCGCAAATCATTTCCCTTGTCATTTTCATCAGAGACCTTTGGCGTCCTTCCCGTCGATCCCCGCGCAAGAGACCCACGTGTCCTTTCCTACACCTTCCTATTATATCCAAACTTCTCGTACACGGCAGGCAGGAGCGGGTAAGCGGAGTCTGCATTTTCATTATTTCACACTAGCTTTTGCGGGAGGGCCCTGGGGCCCTCCTTTAAAATCTAGTGATGCGCATGTGCATGCTATGGACTCGGAAGTAATGTTTAAACTCAGCTCGTGTGCTCACTTGCCTAACTTATGTCAAGCATGCGCATTTTGTTATGCTGCACAATAGGGTAGTGTGAATTGTATTGTACATATGAAGGCAGGACTCGGATACGACATAAGTATGTTGGTATAAACATTATGTTACATGTTAGACAAACACGAACAACAGCAATCAGTGGAAACGTGCATGATGTTCAAGTTCTGTGTGGAACATGCTCTTCTCGTTCGTGACGCAAGTGTTGCCCAATTTGTCCCAATATGAGAGGGAGAGGATGTGAAGAAGACATGAAATCGTGAGGGGGTTTGAGCTGAGTGGACGGAAACCATCTTCGCGAACAGGTGTGCGTGCTGATGGCAAGTGTTTGCGCTACCAACGTTGTGTGTCATGGTAGCAGCCACAACTGAAAAACATTCTTATACCGTTGCCAGTGGTGAAGCCAAAGTGTGCTTGCCGTGCATCATGACGATGGAGTGTTCAGAAGAAGGCGCTTGCGGACGGTGAGATGCAGAATAGCTAGCCTAAAGAGATGCGAGTGCCGATGCCAGGGGCAGAGGAGGAGCGCACACCGCACATGTGATGAGGGCTTTTGGAAGTCCGCTCTTGTGACTAAGCCAAAAAAACATGGATCGCTTTTATATATCGTATAGATTACCCCTTAGGTGTATGTTGGAGGCATTTGATCGTTAGCACGCGTCTCACATGTCATTAGGATCCAAGCTCTGTACTGCTTCGCTACGTCTAAACCGTTCTGCCTTCCAAACTGTCGTAGGAAACACTGGCACCGTTCTTCGGACACCGAAACTTTCGCAGTGTACGTTGAAGCTATCTAGGGCCCCGGAGGGGCCCCAGACCACTAGTGGAAAAAGTAACTTGCTTGACATAGATGTCACCTGATCGGTCGCTGGTCATGTTTTCGTTCGCGGCTGGCTTTTCCTCGCTCCCAATGACTAATACCGCACAAGCCAATGCATGCAGTTTACGGGCCACCCCGCAACACAATGACTTACTTCCCGTCTTCTGGGCTCTGCCGAAACAGCAACTGATGTTGGTAGTATGGCACACAACCTTGACGATGGCACCGCATGCAAAGAACAGCAGTCTTACGAAGACCAAAGCCATGAAGGCGAACGCCACTTGTGGAGGCGGGTAGCGGTGTTAGTGGAGGCTCAGGGGACTCCTTGGGAACGTAATATGATTTGTATCAGTACTGTAGGCCACCTTGACGGATGAGCTTGTTGCTCAACCAGGGCCGATGTTGCCAGCCGGGATCACATGTACAAAAATTCGAACGTTATTTACTGTACAGTAATGAAGATTTTAATCAAGGACACTTCTCAGGCAGTTATCAGGCTCGTTAATATCTGGAAGTCGCGGTGTCATCTCGTCTCGCCTCGTTTGTCTCAGTATCGTTGCCGTCGCCACGCGTTCGCTTTCGTCACTGGCACTCTGGCACCCGCGCGAGCTCGCTCTCAGGCTTCCGCTATCATCACTCTTCTCACTTGGCTGCACCCCCTCCCCGCACTCCCTTGTGGAATCACACTCGAACCCACTCGTATCCTTCTCCCTACGCCGGTTGTTGGGGTGTTCTTGCACACTAGAGGCGGTTGTCTTTGCAGGTTTCTGTGATTTCGCCCGGGAGGCCTTCAAGTTGACATTCAGCTTGTCTTTTGCGTAAAGCTTGTATGTACTGGTGGTCGTTTCGATGACAAATTCGTTGATCAAGTTGATTTAACGAAGCTTGGTGCACACCGAGTCTCACCTCTGAATTACCACTCCCAGGGTTCACGACTTCAGACCCATGACCAAGGATACTATCTGTTGCTGTGAAAAATGTTCTGGGCACAGGGTGACGGATCCTGTTACAGGTCTCTTGGTTCACGGGCGTATTGTTGGGCATAAGGAATTCCTCGAGCATGGTCGTTTGGCGAGAATCAAGCAACGTCTCAATGACTCCACGATCACCAGCACCGTGACCGATGATGCGTCATTTCAACTGGGCTCCTGTTCTCAAAATCATTCCACTATTACAGAATTCGAACAGGAATTAGGTACAATTCCTTCTATGCAAGGTTCAGTCCAGTTCCAGCCAGAAGGTGCGAATCAATTTTTTTTCCCGCTGTTATTGCCAACGCTGTAGCTCTCGACCTGCCGATTTTCCAAAGTCAATCAAGACCCGATCCAAGAAATGCGGTCACAGTTATCTCATAGGCGACTAGCTTACTTTAGGTTGCCCTCAAAGGGAATAGTCTTCGCTTCCACGCCGACTAGCAGTATGTCGACAACGCAGGCTTTATTGGCAGATTTAACGCTATCCGCGGACGCACAAATAAATCAAGGCTTGGTTGAGTACGAGGCTTGGCTGGAAAATGCCATTTCCGCATTAAGGGGGCCCCTCAAGGTATCGAAGGGCCCGCAGTCACACACTCAAAACAATCTGATCGAAGAAATCATGCTCGCGACCGAGGAGGTTCACGCCGCCAAAAGAGAAGAGTGGTCTCGCCAGTTAGCGGCGATAAACACTCATGACCCTCTTCCTCCGTTTGTAATTGCTAATCAGTGTGCAGTAGTTGATGGTGGTCAGTCTCTTCGCTCGTCTGACGGGAGACGTGCTGAACCTCTCCAGGGAAATTCCTCTACGGGCGGCATCTACAATCGGATCCTATTGTTCTATGCTGTTACCTAGGGCTAGCAATCTGCTACCTTGTCATGAATGTCTCCATCGTGCGCTGTGAATTCCTGGCTACGACTTTCAGGGTTTTACTTAATCTCTGTCTTGCTCAAACTTTACAACCCCCGGAACTTGACTCGCTTATCGCCAGCATCCCGCTGGACATTCGAAGGATTTTCGACATCTTGAAGCTTCATCCTCATACCCAGTCCTTCATTTGCTGTCCCGAATGCTACAAGCTTTACCCCGATTCCCAGGTCTGTCCAGATCTCTGTACACATCAATCTACACCGGACGCCGAGATGTGTAATACACCCCTTTACACGAGAAGGACCATTCGCGGCGTCACCAGACGATACCCTACCCGGACGTTCCTCTACCACGACATGAAAGCCTGGCTGGCCAATATGCTTAGTAGACAAGATATTGAAGCGCACGCAGATCGTAATGTCTTCGCTAACTCCTAGGACACGGCTACGGAGCTCAGAGATATATGGGATGGGAAAGTTTTCAGGGAATTCAAAGGACCTGATGGCAATTTATTCATCCAACCTGGGAGCAAAGAAGGCCGGTATATCTTCAGTCTTTGCATGGACGGCTTCAACCCCTTCGTCATGAAAGAAGCAGGAAAGAAAGTCAGCGTTGGCGCCATCTACATGGTCCTTCTAAACCTTCCCGTGGACGTCCGCTACCGGGTTGAAAACATGTTTCTGGTTGGCATCATACCAGGTCCTAGAGAGCCTTCATTGGAGCAGATCAACCACGTCTTAAAACCTCTAGTGGACGACCTTTTACGTTTCTGGGAGCCTGGTGTCTTCATAAAGCAAACAGCCCATTATGTTGAGGGCCGCCTATGCCGTGCGGTCCTTATTCCGCTAGTCTGCGACTTACCTGCTGCGCGCCAGATGTCGGGTTCAGCATCCCACGCCTCTATCCACTTCTGCTCGTTTTGCAGACTCCCTCTCCCCGAAATTGATAACCTCGAAGTAAACTCCTGGCCCGTACGCACATGGGAAGAACATAGGCAGTCCGCATGCGATTGGAAGAACGCAACATCTGCTGCAGCGCGATGGAGGTTGTATCGTCAAAATGGCGTCCGGTGGAGTGAACTCCTTCGCCTTCCATACTGGGACCCTACAACATTCACTGTTCTGGATTGCATGCACTCATTATTGCTCGGAGATTTACAGAGGCATTGCAGATACGTCTGGGGTATGGATTTTCAGCTTGAAGATGATGACTTCCATGTGAAGCCGGACGGAAAGGGCTATTTTGTCACTGATGACGAAGTTCGCGGTGGCCTTTATGTCCTGGAACACGGGACCGATAAGGAAGTGGCTGCGCTTTCATTCAACGTTCTTCGCAAGATATGTCAAGAGACGGGCAAGATTCGTTTCGATCGAAAACGGAAAAATCAGCTTGTTGAGGCTTTGCTACAACATGTGAGTTAATACATATAAGTAGTGGCTCTAATTCGTCTCATTATATTCTTAGCGTGTATCAACGGGGTGGTCCCCCACGAGCGCCGTTCACTGTGCAGCAAACAACAGTGTAACGCCAACGTCCAGCAAAACGGAGACTTCAGCCAACATACCAAAGCCCAGGCGCAACGAACTAGCGACTGGCACAGAGCTTCAAGACGGGCGGGTTAAGTACGCGTCGGCAAAGTCCTCGTCAAAGATACAAGGGTTCCGGAAAGGCCTGATAGTGGCCCTTCTCCTCGACTTAGATACTCCCCCTTCGCCTGGCAACTTGGATGAACTTTGGAAAATGAACAAGCCGGCCCTGGCAAGCATATTGTGGGGCATGGTGCGTCGCTAGTTTTCTCTTAGTGCAATGCTTATTCAGTGGCTAATCTCCGACTCATTTTTAGCATCAGAAGGGTGCTCGACCGAGAATCGGAGCAAGCACGCTCCCTACTACTATCCAAGAAACTCATGGTGTACGCGACTCAAGCTGGAACTTTGCGGAACCCCGTTTCGGCACTGCATCGAATGAATACCATCTTAATGAGGGCTCTGTAGATGGCTCGGATCACCGTTCTGACATGCTCGGAGAAGAAATAGCCGGTGACGATTTGGAGTCAATGAGTTTTGCCTCCACCGCTACTACAGAAATATCGGCTGCAACCGATGATCGCACTCAGGACAACATTCGTCTGCCTGAAGACGGCGAAGACACTCTACCTCTGGGCTCCCAGAAGAGGCCGATCCGGAAAGAACGCGTGGTCCTTGGACAAAAAACTCTGCCGGAAGTCTGGGCCGATATGTCTAAGATAACCCTGCCCTCCTGGATTGGTCGCGCGCCACCGAAATTGGGCGATGGAAGGCACGGAAAGCTTAGCGCCGACCAGTGGCGCACTGCTTGTACCGTCAACCTTGTCATCACCCTTGTGCGTCTTTGGGGTTTGAAACCTTCAAACGATCGCCAATATCTAATGCTCGTCAACTTCATGGACCTTGTAACAGCATGCAAGCTAGCGATGATGCGAAAGACGACACCTAAACGCGTTGAAGAATTTCAACGACACATGCGCCGGTATTTGAAGACCATGAAAGTGCTCTACGTGTACAGTGCGTTGACCCCTAATCACCACCTTTCGTTACACCTGCCTCGGCTGTTTGAGAACTTTGGGCCACCGCACGCTTGGGCCTGTTTCGTCTTTGAGCGCTGCCTGCGGTGGCTGAAGTTTATCAAAACAAGCAACAAGTTTGGTGAGTCTTCAATCTCTCTGGGCCGTTGTTGTGCCGCATCGCTGACCTCGCCACGTGCTTGGCTAGGCGAGCTAGAACAGACGCTATTAACGCGGTTTTGCATGTCACAAGACATTAGGATTTTAACACAAACGGCAAACCTACCTCCTATTCTCAGTCACCTTCAACGGGCCTTCTCAAAGGCACTCGAAAGTGATTCTCGCGGGACCTTCTGGAATGACCTGTGGGCATTCGCTCCAGAGGAGCAATTTACAGTGCTCTCTAAATCAAAGGAGGCACCACTTCCGGTGTGGATTCGTGAGAAACTCACAAAGGGACTTTTAGGGAGTATAGCCGCGAAGTATTACCCATCAGTGTGCTTGACGCTGGAATCCCTGACCTTCCGCGGAATGCAGTTCTCCATAGCGACAAATTCGCTGGGCAACAGTTACGTTGTGTTCAAAAGGAAGTCTGGAAACGATGAACCCTGGTCAGCAGGATCTATCCAGATGATCTTTCATCTTCCAATCGAAGAGACGACGCACGGCCCTTTCTTCGTCATTAAGCCATACCTTCCCTTGAACACGGCAGACGCAAAGTTTGATCCTTATCGCAAATTTTTATTTGCAGCAGGTCAGCTGGTTTACGACGAATGCGGTGATCTATGGGTCTGCACGCTCGGCGAAGTGCTGTGTCACTTCGCGCACACACCATACAAATCTCCGGACATACCCAAACAATGCATCCACGTTTTGCCTCTTGATCGAGTTCGTGCCAGTTTTCTTTCGGATATTTGATTAACGACTAATTGCTCGGTGTCACAGGAATAAGTCTGGGACGTCATAATTGCCGGAGGAGAGGCTTGATATGAACATGCACATTACAACCTTAGTTGCAGTAAACGAGTAGTTTTGGAGTATATGTCATCAGGGAACGCGTGAACACCCACCCTGTTACGGCCGTTAGGACTGACTTGAACGTCTGGTGCAGCAGAGGTGGTTTGCCCGCCCAGCATGGCCATCACATGATCACGCGTCTGAGCCAGTGACACATACAGTCGACGGTGTGCAACCTGCTTATGAATTTGATATACGTATACCTGAGATTATCCGCTTATCGTAGTATGCTGTGAGGTGCTACGTGCCCTAAAAAGGCGCATGGAAATCGATTCCTTGTAAAGAAAAACAAGAAAATATCTACTGGGGGGAGATGGGAAAGATGACGAGTCCATTACCAAATTTTCTACGGTGATCGGCGCAACTATGAGTAGCAAGGATAAGAGGACGAAGTAGCGGGGATGGATAGTAGCCTAGGCGGGTGACGAACGAGTGAATGAAGAACGCGAGTAGACGGACGGTGAACCTGTGAAAATCCTGCATTGAGAGGTCTGTGATTCCCGGCATCCTCGCGGCTGAGAAACTACCCCATTCCCATTGATCGAAACCATCACAATCCCGTACGACGTCGCGTACCGCCCAAACCCAACTTCTCCAAACGTTACTGTCGTGAGAAAAGTCGGGGTTAATTTCGCCCCCTTTCGGATTCCACACCTCCGCTATCATGGCGACCGAGAGGATTTGACGTTTCCACCGCTTCTCGGATGTGATCGGGAACTGGATGCGTTCCATTTGCCTAACCTCCTCATACACGTGGTATAAAACCACCTCGCGAACATCGGTGTCACCAGCCGTGGACGGGCGAGGTAAGGAAACTCACTGTGATACAGCTGTGGGTAGGCCGTCCACTCGTGAGTACCCCATAGTCCATCCATTCCATAACGACATTAGACCGAGGAGGGGGTGTCGGGATAGCGTTGACGTTGGCACCCAGCATTACAAATCCAGGTTTCCAGCCGGACGCCCAGCATGTATAGGGAGGGGGAGAGGACATTGCTGTGCTCATCTAGAAGTGAGTTGACTGAGCAAAAAAACGGGACGACGAACACGATAATCGGCACACAGAAGGACACTAACTTGACAGAAAGGAGAGGTAGGCAACCGGAAATCCACCCAGCGGTGCAGCCAGACAAAAGGTCAAAGCTGTTCGAAAAAAAGGCTGTTCGAGATGGTACGTCCGGAGGCAAAGGAACACCAGGCGGACGAAGTAGGGTTTGAAGGCGACGTGCCTGAAACCTGCTACATAATAAGTAAAACTCTGGAGCGCTTCAGGCAATCAAAAATGCACTAATCACAAAACACATGATCATGATCATGCCATATTTCATGCAAATTTCATGACTTACAGCGGCAAACGTAAAGGATCCGCCACATCACCGTGGCCTCTCATCCCTCCTCGCCCATTACCCGCACTTCCAAACCATTCAACGCATGGCCTCTCCCCCTACCCGCACGCCGCCCCTCTCGAGCAGCTACGACTGGCCATCTAGCTGCCTCAGTGGAAGCGTTCGATGGCCCTCGAACCCTGGCAACGCCTCTCCAGAGACGTGGTCATTCACTCTATCTAACGCCTCCCACGAACCGCTACGTTGTTACTCAGTGGTAGCGTTCGTTGCTCCCTCTCCTCCCGTCGTCGTGGTGCCGACTGACGTCTGTTCTGGTCCCTCGTAGACATGTCTTGCACCATTCATGGATCCAGCCCTCTGTCTGTCGGCTTCGAGGTGAGTACCGCCGCGGCGTTTCCGTGTACAGATAACACTCTAACTTCTCAGGTTATCACGGTTGTCGGGTCACCGTCTGAAGGCTGGTGGTTACCTTTCCCTCCGCGTCGCCACCAGCTCCGCAGTTGCGCCAAC